>Ga0210408_10000305_pt1 | contig 68584 bp, 48 predicted proteins | sample IncBWH4MmetaG_FD_155471 | JGI IMG/M metagenome (GOLD analysis project Ga0210408, IMG submission 155471) | Forest soil microbial communities from Barre Woods Harvard Forest LTER site, Petersham, Massachusetts, United States - Inc-BW-H-4-M | ecosystem: Environmental > Terrestrial > Soil >... | reverse complement strand
CGACGTCAGGTTTTGGGTCGAGTTATCCGTGTAAATGCCGGTCGCCGTGAATTGCTTGGTCAGACCTTTTGCGACACTGGGAATGGCGGGGGTGACTTGGATTGAAACCAACTGCGCCGGCGTAACGCTCAAGAGGGTCGATCCCGATATGGCGCCCGACGCCGCCGTGATCGTTGTCGGTCCGACGGCGGCGGGAGTCGCAAGACCCTGCGTACCTGCGGCATTGCTGATCGTCGCAGCCGCCGTAGCGCTCGAGGACCACGTCACCTGTGTCGTGAGGTTCTGCGTGGTGGAATCCGTATAGATGCCGGTCGCCGTGAATTGCTGCGTCACGCCGAGGGCGACGAAGGGTGCCGGCGGAGTGACGTGAATCGAAGCGAGCGTTGCCGGGGTTACCGTGACCAACGTGCCGCCGGAGATGGATCCCAGGTTCGCCGCGATGGTAGCCATCCCCGGCGCGACCGCGGTCACCGTGCCCGCCGTGGCGGCCGCATTGCTGGCCGTAGCGGCCGCAGTGTTCGACGAGTTCCAGGTAACCTGAAAGGTCAGATCCAGGGTCGAGTTATCCGTAAAGATGCCGGTGGCGATGAACTGTTTGGCGAGGCCCTTGGCGATAGTGGGGGTAGCCGGGGTGACCTGGATAGTTGTCAACAGGGCGGCAGTCACGGTGAAAGTGGTGTTGCCGGTGACGCTGCCGATCGTCGCCGAGATCGTTGCGCTACCCACGGCGGCGCCGGTCGCGAGTCCACCCGGCTCCGCGATTGTCGCGACGGCGGTGCTCGATGAGCTCCAGGAGACCTGGGATGTGAGATCCTGTTTGGAGTTGTCCGAGAAAATGCCGGTGGCGCTGAACTGCTGAGTCAGGCCTTTCGCGACGCTGGGAGTCGCGGGTGTCACTTGGATCGTCGTCAGAACGGCACCGGTCACGTTAAGGGTCGTGCTGCCGGAAATGCCGCCGCTGATCGCGAAGATGGTCGCGGAACCGACACCGACGGCGGTCGCGACGCCGCTGGATGAAACCGACGCCACGGCGGAGTTCGACGACCTCCACGTGACTTGGCCCAGGTTCAGGGTCGAGTTGTCCGAATACACACCCGTCGCCGTCATCAGCACCGTTCTGCCGGAAGCGATGCTGAGTATCGGCGGCGTCACCTCGATCGACGCGAGCACAGCCCCGGTGACAATGTAGGTCGCACTTCCGGTGACGCCTTGAACGGCCGCCGACACCGTGGTGCTTCCCGCCGCGACTCCGGTCACCATCCCCGCGGTGCTCACCGTCGCGATGGCTTTATTGCCGGAAGTCCACGTCACCAGATAGGTGATGTCCGCGTGACTTCCGTCGGAGAACATTCCGGTAGCGGTCAGTTGAGTCGCGCTGCCGGCCGCAGCGCTGGTCGCGCCAGTGACGCCAATCGACTGCAGCGAAACGGCATGATTGCTGCCAGTGCAGGCATTCAACAGGCCCAAGAGAGCGACCCCCAAGAATGCCTTCCACGGCGAACGAATCATGGGTTAGTCCTCGTAAGCGCCTTCGTTGATCCAATTCAAGATCGTCTGGCACTCGGTACTGTTCATGTTGAAGTTCATTGGGGGCTCGTGCGTGACGCACGGCGCCAGGTAGAACGTACTGCCGTTGGCATTGCCCTTGATGGTGACGAGATGCTTGAGGCTCTGGTAGGTGGCATCGAAATCGGCGCCGTTGTAGACCCAAGCGCCTTGAGCCAGAGTGTTCGTACTGTCGCCGTGGCATGACGCGGAGCAATTCAAGCCCAGCTGCGAGAAGACGCTCTTGGGTGATCCTTCGCGCGAGAACGACGTCTGAGCGTTGATTTGGACGGTGACCTGCCCTTCATTGGACGATTTCGTGACGTTGTCAGCCGCGAGCAAATGGAACTGGAAGGTATCGGGCTGGCAAGCCACGGGCGTTATTATCGGCAGCGGCTGCGATATTTTATTTCCCAGGTAATCGCAGTCAACGTTGACATAGGCGTGGGGCGACGTGCCGAGCACGGGCGGCGTGAACACGAACGACCCGTTGGCGGGCACCGTGTTGCTCGTGAGCGAACCGCCCACCGGGTAGAAATTCGTGGAGTCGACGATCATGGTCACCGTCGCGACGGCGGCGCTCGGCACGATGTTGTTGTTCAGCGACGAACCGGCAATGGTGTAATTCGCCGCGGGGCCGACCACCAACGAGATACCGCCGGCCGTCAGTGTATCCGTGAGATGGAAGGTAATCATGCCCGGCGGCGTGGTGCCGACCGTACCGCCATCGACATCTCTGACACGGTATTGCAGCGTCGCGTCCTGGGTGGCCGCATTGCTGAACATGAAGTTCAAAGCATAGCCGAAGACATACTTTGAACCGGCCAGCGTCGATGAGCTGCTGGTGCTCGCCGTCCAGGCGGCCGTCGAAAGGCTGGTCTTCCAGGCCGACGGCAACGTCGGATCGGCGGCCGTGGGGTCCAGGATTTCGAACACGTTGGGCGTATTCGCATTCGGCTCGTCGCCGCTGGTGATGCAAGAGTAATCCTGGGACACGGATCCGCCATTTCCGAGCGAAACCGTGGGGGTGGGCGTGGGGCAGGTTGCCAGGGAAGGATCCTTCTGCGGCACCGTGAAGACGTACTTGGTGGTCGCTGGAGTTGCAGCCAACCCGTTGTCTGCGGCCAAGGTCAATTCATACGTGCCGGGCGCGTAGTTCGAAAAGCCCGGATCGGCGGATTGCGAACCGACCACGTCTTGCGGTACGCATGACCCGCCGCTGGTCGGAACCAGGCACAGGGTCCAGCCGTAGTTCTGGATGAAAAAACTCTTGCTGGCATCGCCCAAAACCCCACCGAAGCGATTCATGGGGGCAGTGATGGTCATGGCTGCGTCGGCCGCATACGACGGCAGCGAAATCGGCTGGGCGCGTAAGAATGGCGCCGTGGCCGGAACAGTGACATTCAAATTGGCGATGGGCAGGCCCGGAGCGACTGCGTCGCAGGCGGCGGGGCTCGTCAGGTCGCACGTCGCCGGAGCGATCAAGTCCGTTTCGCCGTTGACCTGTTCGATGTGCGTGGCAAGGATCTTTGCCGCGCTGTCGCCCCCCGAAAAATCAACCCAGAAGCGATCCATGGTCAGGCGTGCGAGCGGCATCCGGCCTTGCATGAAGGCATATTGCAATCCATTGCCGGGGACAGCCGGGGGGTTGACCTGCTGCTTGGTCGACACAAACTGCTTCATGAAGGTGGGGTAGTCGGTGAATTGGTCGGCAATCACGGCATTCGCGGTATGGCAGGAGCGGCAATGGCGCGCGTACGCCCGGTGATAAACCATGTCGCTGGTCAGCGTTGGCGTCACCCCCGGTTGTTGCTGCGCGGCAGTTTGCGGCGCCGCCCAGCCTGCCGGAGTCGAATCCGCGTCGTCGTACGTCGCATTCGGCAGCAGCGCCGGTGTGGGCGCTCCGCCGCCGGCGCAGCTCGAATCCGTCGGGTAAGAGATTTTGTCCGCACCGGGGCTGCCGCCGTACCAGCGCCCGACCAGCGCGCGGAGCGCATTGAATCGATCGACTGTGGCAGTCCCCGCCTTCTCAAGTTCCGGCTGGTAGGTGCAGTACGCCAGCTGATTCAGCTTCTTGAGATTAGGTTCTTGCGCGCTTCGGGTGTACCCGGAGGGGGGGACCGACAGACCGAGGAAGGACGTATCCACATTGGCGGTCGACGGCGCGCTGGTATACAGAAACGAATCGAGATCCCAGGGCAAGAAAGTGGCATCCACGTCGCCGAGACCCAACTGGTTGGCGCTATTGGTCGGATCGACGATCGTCGGATAATCCGTGAGCGAACCGTGAACGAAATTGGCCGTCGCGGGCTGGGGGACACTTCCCCCGTGGCACATGATGCAGGCGCCGGGCACGTATTTTTCGCCGCGATGATCGAAATCGGCGCTCGAAATCCGATATAGATTGCCGTCGCGATCATCCGGCGCGAATACGTAGAACTTCGGAAATCGCCGCGAGCCGACCGCAGCGCCTCCGGCGGCGCTGTATTCCATGGCCACCGCAATGATGGGGTTGAGTTTGCTGGCGGCCGCTTCGAGGCTGGCGTAATTGATCACCACCGAAGCCATGTCGCCCACATGCGATGAGCCTGCCTTGCAGGTGGTGAAATACATGTCGCGGCCGAACCCGAGATCATAATTGTTGGTGTAGGTGGCATGCGCATCCGCACCATAACCGGATTGTGTGGGGTCGAAGCAATTGGCCGTGAGCCATGCGTTCAGCGTGGTCTTGGTCCCCGCGGGATCGATCGCGGCGTAATACGCGCGAGCGGTTTCCGCGGTTTCGTACGGAGTGTTCGCCTGCTGGCTGACCAATTGATCCGGCGTAAACGTCGCGCTCGCGCCTGGACTGCCCACGGCGTTGCCGCCCTCGTCCTGCACCAGGATCTGCAATGTCTTGCCGGCGAGCAATGTGGTCTTTGCCGTGGCCGCGCACGGACCCGGCGATGCCGACGCCGTCAAGGACAGCTGCGCCTTGTCGATATCCGCCGCTACGATCTGCTGACTGAGATTGGCGATGGCGCCGGGATTGTTGTAAAGAACGTTGATGTCATCCTGATTGAGCGCCGGGATCTCGAATGTCACCTTTGGATTGGTGTATGAACTGAAGTCGTTGGGCGCGCCTCCGATGGAGGCGGCCCACGAAGAGTCTGCGGTCAGCGCCGGCAGCGTAACCGTGCCGGCAGTGCGGCTGCGCGTCACATACTTGATCGTGCGAGCGACAGTGACGCAGACCGGGGTGTCAGCAGCCAGCGGCGCCGACAATCCTTCCACGGTATCGATTGCCACCTTGAAATGATGCTGCACCGTGGTGCTCGGTGCGCCCAATGTCGGCAACAGCGCCAGGAATTGATTCGGGTCATTGACGGCTTTGACCAACACGGTCACGTGGGCGGTGGCGGCCGCATTGCCTGCCGTTGTCACCGTCAACGTGAAATGCAGCGTCGTATCCGCGCCTACCTTGGGGGCGGTGAACGTCACGGTATCCGAGTCCAAGTACAGCAGGACGACTTGCGGCAGCGGAGCCGCATCGGTTTGCGACCACACGAAGGAGCCTATCGCCGCATCTCCGCCGCTGCTCGCGTTGCCCGTGAGCGTCACCTGAGACTGCGAGCGCACGGTGATCGCCACGGGATCGACCCCCGCGGCGGAGGTGGTCGCCGCGCCAATCGCATGTGCAATCGCCTGAGGCGGATTGGCCGAATTGTGGTAGCTGCTCGGACCGCTGCAACTGGCCAGCAGCAATACCGTGAATGGCGCTGCCAGCGCCCGCACCGCCGTTCTCGTCCGTAATCGCGCTTCAGAATTCATAGCGAATCCCGCCTGACGCAACGTAGTCGCTGTAATTGGTCAACCCGAAGACTTTGACGTACTGAAGAAAGCCTTGCAGGCCGTGCTTGAGCACCACTGTGAGACCGCCGCCGGCCGCGTAATAGCTGCGGGTCGGTGCGTCGGTGGGCAGACTGAAATCCGCGGCGCTCACGGTCGTCCCCGCGTAAGTCGTGTTAACCGATCGGGAGTTTTCCATGAATTCGTGACGGTACTCGCCGTAGATGTAGGGCACGATGACGCCGAACGGCGGCAGGAACGCCTGCTGCAGCTTGAGACCCGCCGCGCTCGTCAGCGAGGGAATCGATTGGCTGGCGACGTCGGTGTCGAAACCATTGCCGCCGTGCTCGGTAAAGGCCGCAATTTTTGTGTCGACATACTGGGTGTTGAGATAGGGTTCCGCGGAAAACCCCCGCCAATGAAACGAGTAGCCGGCACCGACGTTGGCGATGAAGGACGTGGCGGTCGCGCTGCTCGTCGACGTTTCGTTGACCGAGGGAATCAGCGGGTTCAACGATGGATAGGTGATACTGCGCCGCGTGTCGAGCGCGAGGTGCTGGAAGCCCACGGACAGATTGATGTACGGCGCGTCCCATTCGAACTGCGCATAAGCGATGGCGCTGTAGCCGGCGCCGCGGATCCCGCCCGCGACGATGCTTTCGGACGAGTTGAAATTGACATTCTTGAAGGTGTGTCCGGCCAGCAGGCCGACGACGACGTGCCGATTGAGCCGCACATCGGTGCCGCCCGAGTATTCCGAATCATTGTAGTCGAATGCGTCTTCAAACGTCGTCGGCGCTTTTTTTCCGGCGCTGTAGCTGCCGTTCGCGAACACGCCCCAATTGGAGGTGGGGAACGGATTGCTGTCGGCGCTGGCGCCGCCGCCGAGCGGCCTGCTGCCGTAGTAACTGAGCCGCGGTGCATCCGAGTCGGATTCCGACGCCTCGTCCGCGCCGCGCGCCAGCTTGATCTGACCGGCAAAGCGCAGCGCCGAGAAACGCCCCGTCAGGGTGGTGAGCTGATTGTTGGCGAACTTGTTGGTGAGCGATCCCTGCGCCGCATATTCCTCCGGGGCGGTCCAGCGCAGGGCGAATCCCACGGCCTGCGCTCCCAACCGCAGACTGTAGGTGGTTTCCCCGCGTCCCAGCAGGCTGTTCGCCGTATCCTCGAGCTCGCGCAATCGGTTGAACAGCTGCGTTTGACTGGCGCTGCAAGTCGCCGGCGGCGGTGCTGCCACACCCGCCACCGCCCCGCAATTGTCCGCCAGCAGGACCCCATACGCGGCGTCGTTCGTCCTGGCGGCCGCAATCTCGAGGCCGTTGTACGCATAGATGCCGGACTGCATGAGGGCGGTAAGATTGCCGGTCGGGGTCGGCACCTGGGCAGCCGCCGGCGCGATTTGCAGCGCAATCAGTGCAAGCAACGTCGCGCAAAGGAGCGAGGAAGCACGGCCGGTCTGCCGCGCGGGGCATCTGCTAGAATCGCCTATCATGAGCGCTGCACTGCGGCAGCATGGTGCGGCAACCAGCCTGACTTGCAGATACGCCATGTCGACTATCCCTGCGGCACTGGGCATTTCCTGCCCGAATCGTTCTTATTGCCCTGTGGAAGCAAACTAAACTGTGGCCGGGTTGCGTGTCAAGCAATCGCCGGCGCATCTCGCCGCATGCACCCTTGGCGCACTGCTCGCGCTCTGCGGATGCGCGAATCGCACCGAGCGCGCCGGCCGACTGGCACAACGGGACGGCCTGGCCGTGTCTGTCGTCCAAGGGACGCAATTCCGTCATCAATTGTTCATCAGCACCGCGCCGCGCGGCTCCGTGCTCTACGTATTCATCGATGGCGACGGCTCGCCCTGGAGCCATAACGGCCAGGAGCCTGCGCGCGACCCCACGCCGCGCCGCCCGCTGGCGCTCGAACTGGCCGTCCGCACGCCCCGTTCGGTCATGTACCTGGGGCGCCCCTGCTATTTCTTGGCCAGGTCCGACGCCGCGTGCCGGCCGAGCGTTTGGACGTCGGAACGCTACTCCGCGGGCGTCGTGGAAAGCCTCGTCGCGGTAGTGAATCGATTCGTGCAGGACAGCGCCTGCCGCAGCGTGATCCTCATCGGCTACAGCGGCGGCGGCACGTTGGCGGTACTCATGGCGCCGTCCATCCCGTCCACGGCCGCCGTGATCACGATCGGCGCCAATCTGGACGTGGCCGCTTGGTCGAGCCGGCACGGCTACGTGCCGCTCGAAGGCAGTTTGAACCCGGCGGCGCAAGCGCCGCTCAAAGCGGACATTCGCCAATGGCACTTGGTGGGCGGGCGCGATCTGATCGTGCCGGAGAGCGTCAGCCGCCGCTATCTAGACACCTTGGATCAAGATCAGATTTGGCGCTTTCCCTCGTTTGATCACGCCTGCTGTTGGGTTGAGCAGTGGCCGACCATCCTCGGGCGGATCGACGCCGCGCTGGTCAACTAGACCGCGACGCTGGGCAACCAGATCGCGACGCTGGGCAACCAGATCGCGACGCTGGGCAACTAGATCGCGGCTCTAAGGCAACTGGATTGCGCTATGTTTTGGTCCGCGTCAGCGGCACGAAGAAAAAGTCGCCGACCTCATGCCCCGCGCCTTTGATGGATTTGAATTCGGGTTGCTCCGAGAAATGGTTGCGCAACGCGCCCTCCTTCACTTTTCCGAGCACATTCGAGAACAAGGCGGGCGCCGTCATGATGTCGTTATTGCCTTCGAGCACATCGAGAAACGCCTTGGCGAACACCGAATTGCCCTGCCCACCCTCATCCAATACCGGATTGTCCCCGCCCGACGCAATCAGCAGGCGCGCACGCTTGGGCAGTTTGAATTTAATGTAGTCCTGCGAGATCTCCGTGGGCTTATCCAGGAAAAACAGGCTGGGATCGGTGGACAGGAGTCCGGCATAACAGGAATCGGCGACCACCAGCACACGCTTGGCCTGAAGACGGCCGATGTGACTGGTGATCTGTTCGTTCGGCACCCAAAATGTGTCGTTCGGCGGTCGCTCCGCATTGCGCGGCAGCCAGTACCCATTCTCGAGTTTGTCCGACTTCAGTCGGTAGCCGTGGCCGGCGTAATATATCAACAGATTGTCGTTCGGCCCCAGCACCCTGTTGAGGTCGTTCAGTGCCTTGAGAATCGCCACATCATTGCCGTCCTGGATGACCTGCACGGTAAACCCGTACTTGTCCTTCAGAATCTTTGCGGCCCGCTCCGCGTCATAACGCGGGGTTTTCAGACTCTCGAGGATGTCGTAGTTTTGATTGCCGATGATCAGCGCGTAGTAGCGGCCGAAGTCCACGCCGCGCACCTGCACGCCCGCGCCACTCGCGGGCGAGACGCTCGTCGTCTGCTGGCCTTCGGGATTGCGAGTACCCGCAGTCGAAGCCACGCGCTTTGGCATCGCATCGAGCCGCGCTTGGTTCGCGGTCCGCTCGGTCTCGAGCTTCTCCAGCAGATGCTGCATGGTCGCGGCAGCGCCGCTCGACTTCTTTTGCAGTTCCTTGACTTGATCCTTCAAATCCGCGATCTCTTTGTTGCTCTCCGCGATCGTCTTTTCGAGCTCGTCGCGGACTTGACCGACCTCGCGATCCTTCGCCGAGGTGTACATCAAGTTATCTTCGGGCACGCCCCAGGCGCGGCGATACAGGTTGAGGGCCTTGAGCTGGTCCTTCTCCACGCCCTGACCCTGCTCGTACAGAGTGCCGAGGTTGAACAGTGCGCGCGACTTGGCTTGTTCAGCGCTCTTGCCGTCGATGACCTTTTGGTACCAGATGATCGCCGCCGCGTAGTTCGGCTCGCCGCCCAGCCCCCGCTCGTAGATTTCTCCGACGTTGGTCATTGCTTCCGCGTCGCCCACATTGGCCAGCTCCATCCACACGCGCAGCGCCGACTTGTAGTCCGCGCGGTCGTAGGCAACGTACTCGCCGCCTCGGATGCGGCAATCCGACGCATTGGTGCGGGTGGGCCGCCGGGCGGTCATGTAAGTGGTGTGGCCGAGCGAACGCACCTGGCCCGGCAATAGGCAGTCGACGATCTCCAGGTCCTGGCGCGTGACCATGCCTTCCTTGGATTTATCGGCCGCCAGCGATCCCGCCGCGGCGACGAGCGTCGTCCACCACAGCCCGTAAATTATGTTCAGTGACAGGCGTGAACCAGCCATTCTTACACCCTTGCTTTGGCCGTGAGTCAGCATACACCGATCCGTCGGCCTCGGCGCCGGCGCTAGTTGCCGCCGCCGGCATCGTCGATGGCCGCCGTCAGCGGTTTGTAGTGCGCATAGAATTCGCTCATCTCCTGCACCGATTTGAGCTCCTTCAAGCGTTCCGACCGATCCGCAACCTTTCGCAAGCGGCCCACGATGTAGTCGGCCGACTTCTCCAGGCCGGCGGTCGCGTCGGGATTGCGCGGATGCAGCGCGTACGCCTTGCCGTATTCACTGGCCGCATCCAGCATCTCATCGCCGTTGCCTTGTTGAACCAGCCGCCATGCGCCGTCTGCGTTTCCCATGTGCGCGCGAAATTCCGCTTGCACGTCCGGCGCCAGCGACTCGAAGGGAACCGCGGGCAGCGCAGCCGTATGCGCCTGGTACCAGAACACCCCGGCGACGATGGCCAGCCCCGCCGCGACGACGCCGATCGCCTGCGCCGCAATACTCCGGCCGACGAAAGCGCGCAAGAATTCGCCGGCGTTCTGCCAACGTTTGCGGCGGTCGAATTCCAGGGCGCGCGCAATGGCTTGCCATTCGTAGCGTCGAACGGAGCGGATGCGCGCCGGCTTCATCCCCTTGTCGCGCGCTTCAGCGGCGCCGATTCGCCGGAACGGGTGGGTGCCTGTCAGCAACTCATAGGCGATCAAGCCGAGTGCGTACACGTCGTCCGCCGGGTGCGGGTCGTGCTGCTCGATCATGTCGGTGGAGGCATACGCCATGGTCAGACCGCCCAGGGTCCCCGCGTCGAACGAATCTTCCAGCCGATCGATGCCGGCGATTTTCGCGGCGCGCGCAATGCCGAAGTCCAGAATCTTGGGCTCTCCCGGCTTAGTGACGAACACGTTTCCCGGCTTCAGATCGGAATGCACGATCCCTTTCTTGTGCGCATATTCCAGGCCCTTCGCCATGCCGATGATGAGCGGCGCCGCCGCGGCTCGCGGCATCCCCGCCGCGTGGCGGCGGATGACGCTGTCCAGGGTCTCCCCGTCCAGCAGTTCCATCGACATGAAAGCCCGGCCGGAGCCGTCATCATCCGTATCGAATGCAAACACCGTGATGACATTGGGATGCGCCAGCTCCTGTGCTTTTTTGGTCTCCCGCTGCAGAGATACGAAGGCATCCGGGTCGGCCTCAAAATCGGTGTTCAGTAATTTGATGGCGACGAACGGGTTCGGATCCCGCGCCTGTTCACTGACCAGATCCTTCGCCTTCCACACCTGACCCATGCCGCCGCTGCCGATCAGGCGCTCCAAAACATAGCGCCGCCGAATGCACATGCCCGGATCGAGCGGCGCCGAGCGCGCCGCGTCGTGGTGCAAGGGCCGTGCGGGGCCGCGGGCGGGACCTTGATCAGCGCCGAGCAAGGCCAGCGGATCCAGGGCTTTGGCGGAGGTGGCCGATTCACGGCGGCGGGTCGGTTCCTCGGGCTTGCCGCGGCGCTGCGTGCTCTCAACGGCGCCATCCGCGCTGCGCGGCTTGGTTTGGTCGTCGAAGGCGCCGGGTTTATCCACGCTACGTTTCCAAGGTGAACAAGGGCACCACGGCGCCGACCGGGCCGCCTTGACCGATCATCTCGGCGACGACTCGGGCGCTGATCGGCAAGCCGCTCGCGGCCGCGCCGACCACGTACTCGAGGTTTCGCGGTGAAAACGCCGCTTGCGCGCACAGCAGCCACAGGTCCTCGCGCTGCAGCCGTTCGTAGTGCACGCGCAGATCGCTGAAGCCGACGGCGCCGATGCCATCGTCGGCGGTCGGATTGGCGGAGAGCAAATCCATCAATGATCCGGAGTCCGCCTGCTCGCGGTAGCCGGCATCGTCCGGATCGGCAAAAGTGTCGACGCTGCGCGCACGGATCCTGATCTTCTGCACGCGGCCGGCGGTCAGAAACGCGCATTCGGCGCCCACCGCCAGCATCGCCGCCAGGCTGGCATGAGCGTCGACGCGTTGCACGTCGCGGGTCGCCAGGTGCCGTAGCCGCCGGTGGATGTCGGCCATGGTCAGCCGCACCGCTTCGACCAGCGAGGTCAGCGACGGCGCCGGCAACAGCTGCTGCAGCGCGTCGGCAATCATGCGAACCGCTTCCGGATTCTCGTCCGCGCCGGTCGCGGCGACTGCCCACAAGCCGATTTCGGGGCGCATGATGAAGGCGGCTTTGTTGGTTTCGATGGCGCTCAGCTGCACGTCAGGCAAGGTGACGCGCGGCGGTCCGGGCGCCGTGGCCGACGCCGAGTCCGCATCAGGCGCGGCGCCCTGAGCCGGCAGCGGCGCGACAAGCTCGGTGTCCGCGCGCAGCTCGCCGAGACTATTCCAACCATCGCGCGCCCAGTGTCCATCGAGCATTGCGCCGAACTGTTCCGGCGAGGGCAGCCCCCGCAGACTCAGCCAACTCGGCGCCGATGCCTGCGAGCCCTGAGTCCACCAGACTCCGAGGGGGCGCAGCTGCGCCGACAATTGATGGTAGGCGAAGGCGTTGATGGCGCGCTCCAATTGTCCCGCCGACCTCAAGGGTGCGCGCCAGGAGTAGCCTTGCGCGGGAAATCGGCTGCCGCCGAACATCTCGACCAGCATGCGATCGTCGTCAGATGAGTCGTGATCCAGCAGCGGCGCAAAGCCGTCCACCTGCGCATCGAACCATTCCAGATTCAGATTGGAATCTTCCAGTGCGCCGATGACCAGGGCCTCGAGCGCGTCGAACCACGACGCGCGATGCGTGGCAAATTGCAGGGGACAGACGGCCACGTCGATTTGCGTCACGATGGTCAGCGGAAAATACCGCCCGACGCGATCCACGCTCGGCGCCAGCAGGCCCGCATAGGCGCCGGACCCGCACACCGACTCGGACAGCACGAATCGCCACAGCGGGCTGGTCAGGTAGCTGGGCAGCCAGGCATCCTGCAGGGACTGGCGGCTGGCGTGCACGCACTGCTGCAGCCACGGGTCCCACACGTCGATGAACGCCTGCGGCACCCGCCGCTCGATGAAATCTCCGTTGCAAGGCAGCTTACCGAAGAATCCGACGGAGGATTGCGCCACCATGAAGCGTCATGAAGTGCAGCGAAACGATTGCAGCTCGTTCCGCGCAAAGGGATTGCGAACCGAGGTGGCCTCGAGCACCAGCCGCGACGAATGTCCACCCTGTGTGAACGTCACCATGAAGCGGGTTTCCGACCGCGGCTCAATCTTGGCTTGATCCAGGGCGCGAAACCATGCCCAAGGTCCCTGGAACGACGCGATCGCGGGCGTCCCGCCCGCGTCGAAGGTGACCGTGGCGTGGCCCGCGCCGCTGCCCGGCCAGGCTACCGTCACGCTTTGCAGCGGACCGTGCCGGTACTCGAGAACTTGGCCGTCGACATCGAGCGAGAAACGCGAGACGGCGGCATCCAAGAGATCCGGAGTCATATTGAAGCGAATCTCGGGTTTCGTGCCGGCTTTGAAAAAAATCTCGCGGATGACTTGAACGGTTTGGAATTGCCCCAGCAATCCGCGCGCGCCGGCCACTTGAGCCGAGCCCTCCTTCCAGCGCCACGGCGAGCGGCTGGTATCGACGAGCTGCGCCAAATTATCCTTGAAGAATTTGTCGAAGGTGCCGCCGTCGGCGAACAAATGCGAGAAATCATCCAGAGGCACGTCGTTGGTGCTCGAACGGCTGAAAGGGTACCGCCCCTCGATGAGCTCGCGGCATTCCTTGGCGACGAATTCCTCGTACTTGCGCCCAAGCTCCCCGCTGGCCGCACCCTTCACCTGCCCGAGCGCCTTGGCGCCCAAATCGGTCAACATACCGCCGATCGCGGGCGGCAGTTGTTTGGCCTCCAACTCAACATTTTGTTGCGCGTCGTTGGCCGCCTTCAAGATGGCCGGGTCCGCCGTGCTCTTCGCGCCGACGCCGCCGCTCGCGGTCTTGAGTACCTCATTGACTTGATTCAGTGCGCCGAGAACGCGGTCGACGGGCGCGCTTCCCGGCGGACCATCGACGAGCTTGCGAATGGGCTCGAAATGCGCCGCCACCTTGGTGCCGGGCTTGTCCCCGGCGGCGGCAGTGGAGTCGTCGCCGAACATCTTGGTCAGTGCTCCCGCCTTGGCGGCAATGGCCGCTTGCAGGCTGCCCGCCGCCTTGTTGGCCACGGAGTCGTCGGGTTTCAAGAGATCGGTATTGTCGGCGACGATGGCGTAGAAGCCCTTCAAAGGTGAAGTCGGACCGGACAGTATGCTGATGGACTCGCTCAATTGTTGCTGGCCGCCGGTCGGCCTCAGACGTACGTCGGCCACGATGTCGTCCCAGAAACGCATGTAATCCAACTCGTATACCTGCATCACTTGCGAGGCGAGTTTCGGCACATTCTTCATGTCAAGGGCGTTGTCGCCGAACACCCAGCGGTCGGCGGCAAACTGCTTGATGAGTTCGAGCTTGCCGGTTGCGTTGACTTCGTTGAACACGGGCCGGGTATAGATCGCGGGCAGCGGATCGGACAGTTTCGCCCCGCTCTTGCGGTACAGCACGGTGTCGGCGCCAGGCCCCAATTTCAGATCCAATCGCACGGCGCGCTTCTGATCAGAGAGGTAGCTGAGCTTCAGCCGGCTGTACATCAGCACCGGCAGCGATGCGGTCTGCAAGGCAAATCGCGCCTGCGCAACCACGTCGGCGCTGATCGGCACCCGCTTGAAGCGATCCGGATCGCCCAAGAGCTGTTCAAAATGCTGTGCCAGCCGATCGCGCGCGTCCGCATCGTTCGGTGACAATTGCCGCCATTCATACTGCGCCAAGAAGCGCAGGTGGTCGGCATCGCGGTGTCCGGCGTCGCCGAGCATCAAGTATCCCTTCAAATACTCGTACAGGCGGTCGGGCTGGCCGGCAAAGATGACGATTCTCTGCTCGAATTGACGCGCGAGCACCGGCAGCAGCAGCGAGTTGATTTCCCGCTCGTAGGCATCGCGCGCCGCGCCGGTGAGCGAGCGGCCCTGGTACAGGCCGGCGCGCATGCTCAGGGGCACGCCGTCCTTGTGTATCGCGGCGGTGTCCATGACGGCGCGCAATGCATCCAACCGCGGCAGTATCGCCTGGATGCCAGCGCCGGCCGGTACTTCGGTGCCGTGCAGGTTTTCGGCGGCGCTGGTGACGTCCGCGATGTAGCGGGTGTTGGTGCGGTAGCTGACCAGGAAGTACACCAGACCGAGGATCAGGATCACCACGCAGGCGATGTAGGCGGCGCTTTGCGCCAAGGTCTTTTGAATCTGCAAGCGCCGATTCACGCCCGCCAAACCGGACTCGCGGAAAATCACCTGCTTCAGCAGGCGTTCGATGAAGTATGCCTTGCCGGCGCCCGACGGCGCGGCGGTCACGGTGCTGGCAAAACCGAACGAACGCGCAATCGCGCCCAGCATGCGGTCGATCGGCGTCCCCTCCTGCGTGCCGCTGGTCAGATAGACGCCGCGCAACATCACTCGAGAATCGAATTCGGTGGCGCTGAATATGCGGCGCAGCACATCGCTCAGCATGGGCTTCAGGCTCGCCAGCTGCTGCGGAAACGCCAGCATGATCACGCGGCGTCGCGGATCGCGTTCTTGCTCCAGGCGCGGCAGGAGGCGGGCTTGAATGCGCTGCAGTAGCTGATCGAACTCCTTGTCGAACGTCTGCGCGGCGCGCCCGGTTTCGCTCGCCTCGATCGGGAAGGTCGCTCCCCAGACCTGGGCACGGCCTTCCTGGCCGATCTCATCGAAGAATTCGCTGAAGCCGGCGATCAAATCGCATTTCGTGACCAGCACATATACCGGCGGCGTGATTTTCAATTGCGCGTTGAGCTCATCGAGACGCTCGCGGATGGCGGTCACGTGCAGATCGCGATCCCTCTCGCTCAACGTCAGCAGGTCCGCCGCGCTGATGGCGAGGATGACGCCGTTGATCGGTTGCCGGCGCCGGTACTTGCGCAACAACTGCAGAAACGAGTTCCATCCCGCGGCGTCAACCTGGCTGCTGGAATCCTGCGTGGTGTAGCGTCCCGCCGTGTCCAGCAAAATCGCCTCATCCGTGAACCACCAATCGCAGTTGCGGGTGCCGCCGACACCGCGCAACGCTTCCTTGCCGAAGGATTTGGCGAGAGGAAAGTTAAGGCCGGAATTCACCAGCACCGTGGTCTTGCCGGAACCGGGCGGGCCGACGATGATGTACCAGGGTAGTTCGTACAGATTGCGGCCGCCCTTCTTGGATTTTTTCAGCGCTTCGGTCGCTTCCTCGAAGCGCTTGCCGAGCTGCTGCGCCTCGCCGCCGGCCATCGATCCCTTGGCGCCGCTCGACTCTTCTTGTTTTGCCGCGCCCGCCGCCAGTTTTTGACTGGCCTTCTTGGAGCGCAACTGTTTGAGAGTGACGATCAGCGCATAGATGACCATCACGATGATGATGGCGATCAGCCGGCCGGTAACGCCCTCGAGCGGCTTGGCCTCGGCGATCGCAAAATACGGGCCCCCGAACCAGATGATCAGCGCGAGAAACAACAAGCCGATCAGGGCGAGAAACCATTTGTTCTTGAAAATGGCGAGCATGACGCGGATCAACCTTCGCGGCGGTGAAGGATTTCCACCCGGCGATTGCGCGCCTGATTGTTCGGATCATCCTCGGGCAAAAAGCGCGGCTTGGACGGACCGACGCCGGTGGCATCGATGCGCGCGGGATTCTTGAGATCTTGCTTGATGACATCGGCAACATGCTGGGCGCGATCGCGCGACAGTTCGTAGTTATCCTTGTACTCGAAGGATCGGATGGGCCGATTGTCGGTGTGGCCGATCACGGTGATGCGGCCGGGAAAGCGATCGAGCGTCGCGCCCACCTCGTGCAGCAATGCGCTGTAGCGGGCGTTGACCCGGCCGCTGCCGGAGCTGAAAAAATCGGCGGCGAGCATGGTGATGTCGGTCCGGTCGCCGGACTCGTCGACGTCGATCAGCCCCCGGCCGATCGGTCCCGCCAGCGCTTGCTTGAGGCCGCTCGGGGCGGCTTGCGCCGCCGGCGGCGCGGCATAGTCCGCATCCAATCCCACCTGCGCGAGGGTTGCGTTGACCGGTTCAGCGCGCGAGCTCAGCGCGCTGCTGAAATAGATGTACGCGACGATGAGCAGCGCGGCGCTCGCCGCGGCGACCACCCACAGCGGCACGAAGCGCAGCACGGCGTTGCGCTTGTCCTCGACACCGCGCCAATGCGGCGACAGATCCGCTTCGCCGGGCCCGCGCGCCGACTGAATCCGCCGATAGAGATCGGAGCGAATGTCGACCAGCTTGGCGGCCCCGCGCTCATCGAGACGGTATTTGCCTTCGAAGCCGAGCGCCAGGCAGATATAGAGCAGTTCCAGCAGGGACAGATAGCGTGACGGGTCGGCCGAAACGCGATCGAGTATCTGAAAGAACTTCTCGCCGCCCGACGCCTCGCGGTGAAAGGTCACCAACAGCGACTGGGTCGACCAGCCGCTTTGCGCGCCCCAGGGAGTATTCATCACCGCCTCGTCGATCACGGTGCACAGCGCATAGCGCGCCGCCAGGACATCTTCGGGCGGCACCGCGTTGTTCTTGGCGCGGTCCTCGAAGGCGCGAATCTCCTGTGTGGTCTGGCGCCGCAGCGCATCCACGTCGGCCTGCGAGATTTGCCCGCGCAGGCGCCCGGCCAGCACCAGCAGCGGCGTGGCTGCCTGCACCAAAGGATTCAGGCCCGTGGTGAGAAACTCATTGATCGATGCCGCGCGCCCCGGAGCCTGCGGCGCCGACGCGCCGCGCGGAATGGGTGGCGCAGGCTGGTAGCTCGGCGGCGGCGCGCCGGCCGGAATCGGGCCCGTCGGGGTTGCAGGCGCCGAACCCGGACGGCGGCCGGCGCCCGGCTTGGGACGCAGCATCGTTTGATCGCGCGGCGCGAACGGATCGTCGCTGTTGTCGTCTGCCATGGTTATCCTCGAATTGCCCAACACTCCATCGCCAGACCGGGAAATTCGCCGGATACGTGCAGCGCAATGGCGCCCGACGTCTTGAGGCTGCGCCACAACTCCGTGCCGCGCTCCATCTCGAAATAATGCGAGCCGGCGATGTTGTGCAGCTGCCGCGGAGCCACGGCCATGGGCTGCAGCGCGATACCCGGCAATGCGAGATTGACCAGGTCGCCGATCTTCTCGAGAGAGCCGATTTTGCACTGCGCGGGAAAGCGGCGCCGAAAATCCTCGCCGCCGACATCGGCGCGCGCCGCCAGCACGAATACCGCTGTGTCGATCAGGCTCTTGTCCGCGATGGTACCCACGCGGATGCCATACTTCTTTTCCACCAGCGGAATCGAGATCACATTGTCGCCCAGACTGACGGCGAGACAGGCACGCAGTGCGTTGATCACCGGCTCGAATGTCTGGCGCAGCTGGTCATGCTGGTAGGCGGGAAATTTCGGCGGGCGGCGTGAGGTCGCGGTCAAGGTCGACAGCTCACCGACCACTTGCAGCATCATTTCGTACATGTGTTCCGGATGGCAATTCGCCGCGGCGGCAAGATGGCTCACCCAAGGATCGTAGCGATTGATCGCCTGCAGCATCAGAAATTCGACCATTTCGGCGACGCCGCCGCGGCCGCTCGACACCGCGCGCGCCGCCAGCGCCTCGGCCCTTTGGAACAGCAGGCCTTGCATCTCCGACAGGAAGGTCGTGAGCCGCGGCGCGGCGCTGACCCGCAGCACGGTCGGCATGAAGCGCTCGTCGAGAACCACCTGCTTGTCGGCGCGGCACTCGATCACATGCGCGAGCGGAATACGCGCAAAATCCTGGCTCGGTTCGGTCTGAGTAATGAGGCGCAAATTCAAGTTGGCGGTTTCCAGCTCGCCGTTCGTGCCGTTGTCCGACGACACGTCGCGCGCCTCGATGTCCTGGGTGCGGTAGCGGGTGAATCCGCGCGCTCCGATCGTGCGGTCCACCAAGGTGGCCCCCGATTGCCGCAGCGGCAGCGCGAGAAAGATGACCTGGTCGCGGATCTGCGAGGTAATGTCCAGCGGCGTCGGTGCCGCATCGTCGTCGGGAACGACGAACGGAGTTCCGTCGGGAAACACGCCGCGCGCCCGGCGCACGCCGAGCTTGCCGATGGACAGCAAATCGCGCTCCAGATCGAGTTCCGTGAATCCCCAGGGATGGGTGCGAAGTCCCGCCGTGCGTCCTTCCACGAAGGATTCCAGGTAGCGGTCTTGCTGCTGGAAGTGCTGCGGCCTGAGGAACAGCCCCTCGGACCAGATGACTCGATTCTTATCCGACATGGCGTGTGATGTCCCGACTCTATTTTTCGTTGACGGTTACGGCGACAGCGGTCTTGTCCAGGCGGATCGTCACTCGCTGCTCTTTCAGGATGCGCTTGATGCTCTTCGGCGGCACGGCGACGACGGCGCGCCACTGCGCTGCGGGGTCCCGAAAGCCAACCGTCACCCCGAAGAAACGGGTATCGGGAGACACGGGTAAATCCTGCTCGAGCTTGGCGCCCGGAGCCATCGGGAATTCATCGCGGGCGATCAAACTCTGGCCGAGCACGTCTTTTTCGTGATCGTAGAGCGGGAAATAGCGCGCACCGGCGAATTCCGCATCCGTGCGCAGTTGAAACAGCCTGACCACCACCGGCGAGGCGCGTCCATCGCCGTCCGGATTGATGTCCGCGCTGGCCATGATTTGCACCTTGGTGGCCACGGGTTTCGGCGGCGAGCCGCCGCATCCGACCAAGGCAAGCACGATCAGTGCGCAGCACGATCGCACCTTGTAACCCATCGACATAGCGGTCTCCCTTGCGTTTCCGGCTCTTCGCGTTACCGGTTCTTGATGCCCCGGCTGCGTTTGATCAGCTCGACCTGCTTTTCATAGGCGAGCGCAAATTCCTCACCGAACAGACGGCGAAAAGCGTCCTCACGATCGCCCTGCAGCCCGGCGAAATAATCCTTGTATTGATCCCAATACTTCGGTTTAGCGACGGCGCTCAGCAAGCCGCCGTGCTTGGCCTGTTTGTCGAAATCTTCCTGGAGTTGTTGCGGATCGAGGCGATCCATGAGGCTTTCGAACCCCGCCCGCATTCCGGCAAGCAGGCCCATTTGATGGCCGCGGATGTCGTCGAAGGCCCGTTGAAAGGCCTCCAAGGGCGGCAGGAACGCGGCGTTGCGCCGGCTCAGCAACGAGTTCATCGCATCCGCCGCGTCCACCGCGAAAGTCAGTGGATTGTTGTCCTTGGAACGCACGCGGGTCACGGCCAAACGGAATTGCGATTTGACTTCATCGCGTGCACGCAGCGCATCGATCGTCCCCTGGACCACGACCATGAGGATCTCCCCCAAGGTCGCGGCCATTTCGGGGGAAACGCTTTGCGGGTCGACGCCGGCGGCCGCCAGCATGGCGTCCACGTCAAACGCGGCGCCGCGCGGCGCGGCCGTTGCGGTCGGCGAGGGTGCCGGCGCAGGCGCAATTCCGGGCGCAGGCGCGACTGTGGGCGGCGCACGCCGCGCCGGAGCCGGTGGTGGCTGAGGTTGAGGCGGAGGCGCGGCGACCGGTCGGCTCGCGACGGGCCGCAGTGGTGGACTCGGTGGGGTGGGCGGCCGTGGCGCCGGCGCTTGAGGCGCGGCCTCCCGCGGCGGTGCACTGACGGGCGGGGCGGCGGTGGGCCTGACTGGCGAACGCGGCGCTGGCGCCTCCACGGGCTTTTGTAGGGAGTTGACTCCGTAGGTGGTCTTGTTCCACGCATCCGGGTTGGTCGGAATTACCGTGCCGGCGCCGCCACCGCTTGGCAGCGGGGCATCGTCCCGGGGAGGCGGCACCGGGGCGCTGCGGGGAATCGAGGGTGCCGTCACTCGAGGCGTTTGGATCGGCGCCGGGACAAACGGATCGCTCAATACGTCACCTGTGGGCGCGCCGCGAAACCTGGGCTCACTGGGATTGGATCGGCTCGGGCCGCCAAGAAGCTGACTCAAGGGGTCCAGGTTCTCCTCGCCGAGCGTGCCGCCCGCGGGAATCAGCGCTTCCTCCCCGGGCGCATCGGCAAACGGGTCGCCGACGATGAGGGGCGGACGAACCACTTCTTTGGGCAAGCTGACGAGGATCTCGTACTCGTCGATGAACACCCGATCACCCTGCTTCAAGGGAGTTGGCGTATCGGAAGCCAACAGGGTATTCGGATCGTTGACGGCAACGCCGTTCTCGCCTTCGGCCCTGACGTAGAACTGACCGTACTTGAAAACTACGCTGGCATGGTGGCGGCTGACATACTTGTCCGGGCTCGGCAGAACCCAGTCGCAATCCGCACCACGCCCGATTCTGCCCCCGGCTTCGCTGAATACCTTGCGGCGCGCCCCACCCATGCTGGAGCCGTTCGCGCTAATGACCTCAAGCGTTAAATTCATGAAGGTACACTGAAGATCCGGGGCCCTAATGTACCGCCCCAGTCAGCCGGGCCGCAATGTGCCACTCCGAAGGGGCGACGCCCACCTAAGTTGACGGCCCTAGGGCCGCTGGTATTGTAGACAGGGCGGCGACCTGCCGCTGATTTAACCGATTGGGGCTACGCCATGAGCAGAAAAGCAGCGCAAGTCGCACGCTTGCCCACTCCACTGACTGAGCCGCCGGATCAATCCCCGGAAGCCGACGCAGCGCCCGTGTCAAAGCCCGCGTCAGTGCCGGCGCCCGAGCCCGCTCCAAACGCGGACGGCGAGTTCCAAGTGGTCGAGGCCGATGTGGACGGGCGCCGGGTTCGCATCACGGCCAAGGACGAAATCGTCTTGGAATGCGGTCAGGCATCGGTGACCCTACGCCGCAACGGCCGTATCATCATTCGCGGCACCTACGTCGAAACTCATTCCGAAGGCACGAACCGCATCAAAGGGGGGCAGGTTCGGATCAACTAACGGGTAAAGCCAACTCCCGTCCTCTATGAACGCTCAAGTCGAACCGCTTCCCGAACTGATTGACGAGAGCTTCGAGGAGGCGACGTTTTTGTGGTCGCGGTGGGAAGCGGACCTCGCCAGCATCAGCCGCAACCTCGATGAGGTGTGGACCTGGACCGAAGATAGGCTGGGCGGCGCATTGGACGGGGTGCAACTCGCGCCCGATGCCATCCTCGAGCGTCTCGCGCGCACGGCGCTCAACGACGGAAATCGCCACGCCCTGAGCGTCTGCGGGCACGTGCTTGCCACCGCGGCCGCGCCGAATTCGCGCGCCATCCTCGCAGAATTACTTCGCGCCAGCACCGGCGACAAGCTTGGGGCACTGGTGCGCGGCATCGAAGTTGCGCCGCTGGACGGTAGCTTCGCACCCATCACCAAGCTTCTCACGAGAAATGGTCCCGAACACGCGGCGGCGCTGGCGCGGCTCAAGGCCTTCCGCCGTGCCGAACTCGGCGTGGAGTTGACCACGGCGTTTGAATCGAACGTCGCGCACCTGCAGGCCGCCGCGTTACGCGCGGCCCGCCAGTTGCCGGCGCAGTACGCCGCCGCGTGGGTCGATGCCGGATTGAAACATGATGACCCGGCCGTGTACCTCGCGGCGGCGATGACCGGCCTTAAACATCGGACTCCCAATGCCTGGGCTGCCACCCTCGCTACGGCGCGCAATCCGCGTCCCGAATTCGCCGCTCTGCTGGGGCCGGTCGCGATGCTGGGGGGCGATGCCGAATACCAACTCATTTATTCGGCGCTCGCCGAACCCCCGGTCCGCCAAGCGGCCATTTGGGCTCTCGGCAATATCGGCACCCGCGATGCCGCCGCCTATTGCATTGCCGCCCTCAAGCATCCGGAACTGGCGAAGGCGGCGGGCGAAGCCTACTGCGCGATCACCGGCGCGGACTTGGCGCGCGATCGGCTGACCAACCCTGAACCCGACGAGGCTGCCCCCGCGTTCGAAGCGGACGATCTTGACGCGAACTTGGTGCCGACGCCTGCGGAGCAGTGGCCGCTGCCGAATCCGGACGCGCTGCGCGAACATTGGAACAAAGCCCAAGCGCGGTTTCAGAACGGAGTGCGTTATGTGCGCGGCAAGCCCGCTACCCTGGAGGCATTGATGATCGCCGTCGAAACCGCCCCCATGCTGCGCCGGCCCGACTATGTGTTCGAGCTGTACGTGCGTTCGGGGGGCAAGTACGACGTCGAACCGCGCACCACGCGCGCCGTGCAGCGCCAGATGATGACTGTGGGACGCGCGCGGCTCACCGAGCCCGCGGCGAGTTGACATGCTTCAGCTCGACAATCAAACACCTTTCGCCGCGTCGCTTGCCGTACTTCCCGACAAGGCCGGCATCGACACTTTGTATGTGGTGATCAAGGCCACTGTGAATCTTCGGCCCAAGCTGAGTTTGGCGGCGATGCAGGTGCCGGTAAGCCTGGTGGACGAGTATTACGAAGATCCTGCGAATTCCAGCCTCAAACTGCATTCGGATATGCACATCGGCAAGGCGGGGACGGATGTACTCATGATGGGACACGCGCGCGCACCAAAAGGTCAGCCCGCCGAAGGCGTCATAGTGTCACTATCGATTGCCGAGCGTAGCAAGAGAGTATTGGTGATGGGCGACCGAACCTGGCGAAGCGATGGCTCGCCTTCGCCTCCGCAACCCTTCAGCGCCATTCCCTTGGTGTGGGAACGCGCCTTCGGCGGCATGCACGTTAGAGATGACCGAGTGTTCGCCGAAGAGCGCAACCCCGTCGGCTGCGGATTTCGCGGTAAATGCGGCCCCGACGAAATGGTCGACCAGCCCGTACCGAATCTGGAGGATCCCGTGGCACCAATCGGCAGCTGGGACGATTCCCCGACACCCGCGTGTTTCGCAGCCATCGCACCCTCGTGGCTGCCGCGGCGTGCTTTCGCGGGCACTTACGACGCCGCTTGGCAGCGCGCACGCGCACCCTACCTGCCGCCGGATTTCGATCATCGTTTTTTTCAACTGGCGTCCTCCGATCTGTGCTTCGAACGCTACCTGCAGGGCGGCGAGCAAGCGCACATCGAGGGGGTGGACGAGGAATCGGCGCTGGAATTCACCGTGCCCATGGCAAGACCTACTGTAGAAGTGAGCATCGCGAAGACCATAAAGGAAGCGGAGCCTAAACTCGAAACGCTATTGTTCGAGCCCGACGAAAACCGTGCCTCCATGACCTGGCGCGCATCCATGCCCTGCGATCGGCAGGCCCTCAGAGTCGAGAAAGCCGTAATCAAGATGCGGCGTTCGACGCGAGTCTACGCGTGAGGGCAATCATTACAGCGAGTAATGCGCTTTGTGCCGGCGGCCGGGGAACCGATCAATTGTGGGCAACTGTGCGCGCGGGAATTTCCTGCATCAAACGCTCCACAGCGATAGACCGAAACTTCGACCCTATCTCCATGGGGCTGGTGCCCGAGGAAGAATTACCGCCCCTGCCTCCCGATATCGAGACTCCACCCCTGCCCGCAAGTGTGCGGCGCATGCTGCAACTCGCCGCGCCCACGTTGTCTGCGCTGATCGAGAAAGCCGATCTTGAAGGACCCGTAACGGTATTTCTTGGGCTGCCGGAATTGGATAGCGCTGGATTGCCGTGGGCGGATCAATTCTTGAGCCATCTTGGTCGTTTTGCAGCGAAGCCGCTTGATCTCGAGTCGAGCCGCATATTCTCCTTCGGACGCGCGGCGGCACTGCAAGCGATGGAAGCCGCGTTGGGATACGTCGCGCAGAATTCCCGCGCGACGGTTGTCGTGGGCGGAGTCGACACTTATTTCAACATGCGCCGAGTCGCACAATTGGATTTGGAACAACGAATCTTGGGGCCGCGTGTCATGGACGGCTTCATTCCTGGGGAAGGCGCGGCCTTCTTCACGCTCAAGAGCGAAGAATCTAGCGGCACGACTGCAGTGAAAGTAAAAGGCGCAGCGTCCGCGGAGGACCCAGGACACCGCTATGGGACGGATCCCGCACTGGGCCAAGGATTGAGCGAAGCTATGGAAAAACTCCGAGCGACATTGCGAGACACACAACAGGTGCGAAGTACGTTTGCGTCCTTCAACGGGGAGAATTCCGAGGCCAAACTTTGGGGCGTTGCCCGGCTCCGCCATAGTGACTTCTTCGCCCCAGGGGCGATAATGCAGCATCCGGCAGATTGCATCGGTGATACCGGCGCGGCGTCCGGAGCAATACTGACCGCGCTGGCCGCACATGCGCTGGCATGCGGTCAACGCGAAGGGCCGACGCTGGTGTGGGCAGCATCCGATCGCGAGTCGCGCGCCTGCGCGCTGCTCAGTATTTAGGAACTGGGGGTAGGCAATGGGCTGTACGGTGTTTGCGAATATGCGGGGCGTGACGCATCAGGGAAGCGGCGGCATGAGCCCCATCTTTCCGGATGTCTGCAAGACGCCTACGCCCGCAGGTCCCGTCCCCATCCCCTATCCCAATATCGGAAAGGCGGGCGACACGTCATCGGGTCCAAGCACCGTGACCACCGACGGTCAAATGCCCATGACCAAGGACGCGAAGTACCAGATGTCGTCCGGCGACGAAGCAGGTTCCGCCACCGGCGTGATGAGCAGCAAGATCAAAGGCGCCTGCGAGTACATGATGTATTCGTTCGACGTGAAGTTCGAAGGCAAAGGTGCCTGCCGCTTGGGCGATCCCATGTTTCACAATGAAAAAAACGGGATGGGCTGAAATGACGCAGGTAATGCAACCCGTGGGCATGCCGCAATTTGCGCGCGACGCCACAGAAAAGTGTTGGTTCCATGAGGAGGAAGCGGACCAATTGACCAACGGGGAAGAGGAAAGTCCGCCGAGCCCCGAGGGCAATACCGAAAGCGCTGAAAACGGTGAACACAATGACGCTTCAGTACTTGGCAGCAGCTTGGCTGGTGCGTCGAATCCGCAGCCGACGGATTGGGCGATCAAGCATAAAGTGGATCCCGAAGATCCGATCGCTCAAGGGGATGAAACCAAAGTCAGCTCAGCAGCGCACCATCTGCTGCCTGGCAACGCATCGGTCAACAAGGCGGATGGGCTGCACAAATATATGGTTTGGAAGGGGAAAAATCCCAAGGGTTTCTCGGGCCCGGTTGGCTACGACATCAACAACGCACTGAATGGCGTTTGGCTTCCGGGTAACTACGCAGTGCGCAGGGGAACTCAATTCCACAAGAACTGGAGCGATTATAAACTCGGATTCCAGAATGCCTACGCAATCGCCGCAATGAAAGGTGCGCAGGACAAGCAGTTGCACGATGCTCATCCGACTTACAACGGAAAAGTATTGGACACCTTGAACGACATCGCCAAGAAATTGGATGCGATGTGGAAAGATCAAACGAAGTGCCCTGTATGCGGCGCCGACCTCAAGGATAAGGCGCGGCCCCCTTACGGAATTGTCGGCCGGATGAATGCGCTGTCGCAGGAGCATAAAAAACCGCTCGAACATCCGGAACAGAATCGCAAATTCGTCCGCGGTGGTTATTACACATCGAGCCGCGTGCTGCTCGTCTACGGTCCAGCACCGGTAGTAAGCTAAAATCTTTGGGAATATCACTATGTACTATGTCCTATGCGTAATTAAGCCCGAGGGGTACGGCGAGGGCTGGATGGATATCGAGGACTGGACGGGAATCGAAGGCTTCGGTGATTGGGGTATCGGCGCCTTGGCGGAGCAGCGTCCGGCCGGACCCGTGCAAATCAATGCAGTGCCGCATGACGGCTACCAAGATGACCCGGCAGACCTGCAGGATAAGACCGTGCCGCTCATGTCGAAACGTCTCAAAGAGGCAATGGACGCAGCCGGCGTCGACAATATCAACTACCTGCCCATTACTCTCAAGAACACCGAGACCGGACAAGTTTACGATTATTTTGCTTTCAATCTATTGGGTTTGGTAGCGGCCGCCGACCCCGCAAAGTCCAAGATGTCGAGCCACGACGGCGATTTCGTCGGGGATAGTCAGATCGAGGATCTGGTAATCGACGAGTCGAAAGCCGGCGGACTGTTGATTTTCAGGCTCAAGGAGAAGTTCTCGGCAATCTTGGTGCATGAGAAGGTAAGACAGGCCATAAAAAGCGCTGGCATCAAAACCGTCGGCTTCATGCGGCCCGAGGATTTCGTCGCCTTCTAGTGGCTGCGAGAGGCGGCATCACTAGTTGTTTGCGACCTTGCTTCCTTTGATGGTGACATCGGAGGAGGCCTTGACGTTGATCTTTCCGCTTCCCTCGACGCTGACATCCTTGCCCTTAATTGTGATGGTCCCGTCCTTTTTCATTGTGATGCTGGCATCACCCGTCTTGATCAGTATCTCGTCACCCGCATCGATCAGGAGCTTCTTTCCCACGGCGACGCTGTCGTTTTCGGAGACGGTCACCTTGCGGTCCTTACCGATCGATACCTCCTCTTCCTTGCCCACACTGTCGACGCGCTTGCCGCCCACCGTGATGGCCTCGTCCTTGCTTACATCCAGCGTGCGTTTTCCGTCAATCGAAGTCGACTGATCTTGGGTAACACTTATTTGTTGGTTCTTGCTGATGGTAACCGTCTCGTTGCCGCCCACGTTCTTGTCGCGGTTGGCCCCCACGGACACGGACTCGTTGCTGCCCACCGAATCCGTCCGATTCTTACCGATGCTGTTGCTTTCATTGCCAGTAACACTTTTGGTGCGATTGCGCCCCACTGACAGCGAGTCATCGCGGCCGATCTTTGTGACTTCGTCTCGACCGATGCTCTGAGTCTCATCCCGCCCCACCGTGTGGGTCTCATCGTTTTCCACGCTGAGTTCGTGGTCCTTCTCCGCATGGATCGTCACCAGCTCCGAGCCGATCTTGTCCTCGAAACGCAATTCATTGAAATTCGCCGGCGAGCCGTCCTTGGAGCTGCGTGATTTGATGCCGCTCTGCGTCTTGTTCGCCGGCAGATCATAGGGCGGCATGTTGGCGCCGTTGTAGACGCGGCCGGTGATGATGGGCTGATCCGGATCGCCTTCGAGAAAGCTCACGATGACTTCCTGGCCGATGCGCGGAATGTGCATCGCGCCCCATTGCTTGCCGGCCCAGACTTGCGCCACGCGAATCCAGCAGCCGCTGTTCTCGTCGTTCTTCCCCTGGCGGTCCCAGGGGAACTGCACTTTCACGCGGCCGTATTTGTCGGTGTAGATCTCGTCGCCGCCCGCGCCCACCACGATCGCCGTCTGCGCGCCCTGCACCACCGGCTTCGGCGTCGAGCGCTGCGGGCGATACGGCGTCTTTGCGTCGATGGCTTGCAGGCTGATCGCAAACTCGGTGCCGGGGTCCGCGCCGCCCGAAATATGCGCATCGGAGGTGAGCGAGATAGTCGAACCGATGATGAAGTACTCGATGTTCAAGTCGGCGCGCGGGTATTTTGCAAGCGAGAACGCGTAACCCGTGGCCAATCCGGCGGCATCGCCTTCGCCGCTGGCGATGGTCTGCGTCGCCTGGATCTCCTGGATGCGGACTTTGGCGACGCGCGACGTTTCTCCGGAATCGAGCTTGCCGAGTTCCGCGGGATAGTCGTAAATCTCGAATTTCGACTGTGCGTGGGACTTCGAGATGCTGGAACTCTGCAGCAGGGATTTCTTCGGCGCGGAGAAGTCGTAATCGGTGGTCGCGTAGGCGCCGGACTGCACCGACTTGGACTGTATCCATGACGTCAGGTGATCGCGCTCGCGCTGCACGTCGGGCGTGCTCGGCGGATAGTAGGGCACCGTCTCATAGCCCTTGAATTTGCTATGAGCGTTGGCGTCGTCCGCCAGGATCATCAGATGTTTGCCGTCCTCGTGCTCGAAGAAGTAGTAAATGCCCTCGAATTCGAGCAGGCGACTCAAGAAATTGAAGTCCGTCTCGCGGTACTGCACGCAATAATCGCGCGGCGAATAGCTGCCGCTCAATTTCAGCTTGAAATCCGAGAATCCGTACTGGCCGACCACGGCCTGGAAAATGTCGGGAATCGTCTTGCCCTGGAATATGCGGCAATCGGAGGTTCGGGTGAGAAACCAAAACCACGGCCGCACCGTGGCCTGGTAGCGGTGATGGCGTTCCTCATAGCCGGTCTGCGAGAACTCGGTGACGAAGCCATTGAAGAAGCGGTTGCCGGCTTTGTCGGGCAACTGGAATTTCACCGTGACCGGCTGGCCCAGAATCTTGTCCGCGTTGAGATCGCCGGCGTCGCTGAGCAGCTGCAGATCGTATTCGAACAGGCGGCTGACCTGCTCGTGGGCCGAGAAATGCGTGAGCAACAGGGCATCCGTGCCGAGGGGAGTCTTGATTTGAACCGTGCGACTCGCCTGGGAGGTAGCCATGAAAGATCAATCCAGCGGTACTAGCTTCAAGCAGCCTTCTTCTTTCTTCGAATAAAAATAGAGCCCGTCGGAGGCTCCACCTTCGGCAATGATGACAGGAATGATGGTCTCGAATTTCTGTTTCGCGATGGCGGTAGCGGCCACCTCATTGATGCCGTTCTTTTTCACGAACTCGGTCCAGCGGGCATCCGTTTTATCGACGCGCGCTCCCGCGTCTGTTGCGCGGCGCAGCAAGTTAACAAACTGGTAGTAATCGAATTCGACTACCTTGGCACGAGCCATAGAACCAACTCCACTCTAACTGCATCGACTAATACCAAGAAAGTACTAGATTTTTCAAGCTTATGCACGATTTTCGTGCGGTACGTTTGATATTCGGTGAAGCGCTGCCTCAATTCCCTGGCCTACCCCTTAGGCCCAAGCTTTACGTCAGGCGGGCGCCTCCCCGATCACCAGATGCCCACGCACATCTTCGCCCCGTTCCTTGCGCAGCACCACCGACTCCCGTTCAATTCCGACAAAACCGGCCTCCTGCATGACGCCCACCACGTACCCGGAGCCATGACTGTAGCGTCCATGGGCATGGATCCGGTAGGGCTGATCCGACTCCTGCGGTTCGGCCTCCACGGTGAAGCCGAAGACGCCGCGGGGCCGCAAACAGTCGCGGGCGGCAGCCGCGGCTTCTTCCAGAGGACCAAAATACACCAGGGTATCGGCGCAATTGACGACATCGAAGCTCGCCTGCCGCGAACGCATGAAGGCGCACAACTCCCCCTGCACGACCTCGTCGTAGATCTTGCGCTCACGGGCTTTGGCGAGCATACCGTGCGACAGGTCGACCCCCACCAGGGTCTTGGCGGTGGATCGCAGCAGCAGTCCGCACAGGCCCGTGCCGCACCCCGCATCCAGCACGTCGAGGCGCTGGTGCCCGAAGTCGATGCGTTCGGCCAGTGCCGCGCTCAACAGCTCGGGCGCCGCATAGCCCAGCCCTTTCAATGCCAGATCGAAAGACTCGGCAAAGCCGTCGAATATCTTCTTGACGTAGCGGTCCCCAGCCCGGTCGGGCACCGATTGTCCCGAGGTTGCCGCCGCCATGTGCCGCGCCACCGGGTTGGTGGGCTCGACTTCCAGCCATTTGCGGTAGACATCGGCCGCATGATCACTGCGGCCCATGCGGTACAACAGCATCCCCAAGCTCTCATAGGCGCCGGAAAAGCGCGGATTGGAATCCAGAACCCGGCGAAAGCTCTTGAGGGCTTCGTCAGGCTGGCGTTTGCGGCGAAACAGGATCCCCAAGTTGAACCATGCCTCCGCCATCTTGGGCGACAGCTGCGTGGCATGCATGTACGCAACCTCCGCGCCCTCCTGGTCGTTTTCCGCGAGCAGCACATTGCCGAGATTGTTCCACGCGTGCGGATTGTTCGAGCGAATCTTGAGCGAGCGCTGCATCATTTCGATGGCCGCCGGCCGGCGCCCCTGATGCACTCGCAGCAGACCCAGGAAATGCAAGGCGTCGGCGTCGTTCTGCCGCTCCTGGAGCAGCCGCAGATAGATCGCCTCCGCCTCCGCGAGCCTGCCCGCCCGATGCAGTTCGAGGGCGCGATGAATGCCGACCGCCTTGCTGGTCATCTGCTCTTTGGGCGGATCAGGTATTTGACGTTGAGGGGCCTTGGGTTGCGGCATGGCATGCGTCAGTCGTAGGAATAGCCAAAGTCTCCATTCTGTACTTGAACGTGCACGCGTTCGATCGGCTTGCCCTCCATCATGCGCGTGAGAAACGTTTCGCTGATTTTGGGCAGCACGGTGTTGGTGAGTATGGCGTCGATCATGCGCCCGCCGCTCGCCAATTCGGTGCAGCGGCTGGAGATCAATTTGACGACTTCATCGTCATAGGTGAACGGCACCTTGTGGTTCTCGCGGATGCGCTTGGCAATTCGTCCGAGCTGCAGTTTGACGATCGCGCCGATCATGGCGTCGTTCAGCGGATAGTACGGAATGACCACGAGACGTCCGAGCAGCGCGGGCGGAAACACCTTGAGCAGGGGTTCGCGCAGCGCCTTGGCAATGCTCTCGGCATCCGGCATCAACTCCGGATCCTTGCACAGGTTGGTGATGAGATCGGTGCCCGCGTTGGTCGTGAGCAGTATCAAGGTGTTCTTGAAATCGATGATCCGCCCCTCGCCGTCCTCCATCCAACCCTTGTCGAACACCTGGAAGAAGATCTCGTGCACGTCGGGATGCGCCTTTTCGACTTCGTCGAGCAGGACCACGCTGTACGGACGCCTGCGCACCGCTTCCGTCAGCACGCCGCCCTCGCCGTAGCCCACGTAGCCCGGAGGCGCTCCCTTCAACGTCGACACCGTGTGCGCCTCCTGGTACTCGCTCATGTTGATGGTGATGACGTTCTGTTCGCCGCCGTACAGCACTTCGGCAAGCGCCAGCGCCGTTTCGGTCTTGCCCACGCCCGAGGTGCCGGCCAGCATGAACACGCCGATGGGCTTGCTGGGGTTGTCCAACTTCGCGCGCGAGGTTTGAATGCGGCGCGTGATCATCTCGAGCGCGTGACGCTGGCCGATGATGCGCTGCTCGAGCGTATCGGCCAATTTCAAAATGGATTCCACCTCGTTCTTGACCATGCGGCCGACGGGAATTCCCGTCCACGCTTCGACCACCGCGGCCACTGCCTGGTTGTCGACCGTCGGCAATATCAAGGGCCGGTCCCCCTGCAGTTTGTGTAATTCGCCCTGCAGCCCGACCAGCGACTTGAGCAGTTCGGCGCGCTCCGCATCGCTCAAGGGCGCGGGCGCAGGCGGCACGGCCGTCGCCGCCGCGGGCTGCTTCGCAGCCGCATCCGCTTTGGCCTCCAGGGGGGTCGCGGTACCCTCCACCTTGTCGAGCACGCCGCGCAACTTGGCGCGGATCGACAGTATCTTCTCGACCAGCGCCTTTTCTTGATTCCAGCGCTCGGTAAGCTCCGCGAGTTTCGCCTTGTCGGCGGTGAGCTTCTCGGTGGCCGCCTGCAGCCGGTCCGCGGTCGCCACCCCGACCGCGCTTTCGCGGCCGATGATGGCGAGTTCCGTCTCCAGGGCGTCGATGCGCTTGCGGCAATCGTCCACCTCGGGGGGCACGGCATGCTGACTAATGGCCACGCGCGCGCAGGCCGTATCCAGAAGGCTGACGGACTTGTCGGGTAATTGACGGGCCGGGATGTATCGATGCGACAGCCGAACCGCCGCCTCGAGCGCCTCATCGAGCACCTGCACCCGGTGGTGCTTTTCCATGGTGGACGCAACCCCGCGCATCATGAGAATCGCTTTGTCCTCGCTCGGCTCCGCCACCTGCACGACCTGGAAGCGGCGCGTAAGGGCCGGGTCCTTCTCGATATGCTTCTTGTATTCCGCCCAGGTAGTCGCCGCGACGGTGCGCAGCGTGCCGCGCGCCAGCGCCGGTTTGAGTAAATTGGCCGCATCGCCGGTGCCCGCGGCACCGCCCGCGCCCACCAAGGTGTGCGCCTCGTCGATGAACAGAATGATGGGTTGGGTCGACGCCTGCACTTCGTCGATGACGCTGCGCAGGCGTTGTTCGAACTCGCCCTTCATGCTGGCGCCCGCCTGCAGCAGGCCCACGTCGAGCGCCAGCAGCCTGACGTCCTTGAGCGGCGGCGGTACGTCGCCGGCGGCAATTTTCAGTGCAAATCCTTCGACCACGGCGGTCTTGCCGACGCCGGCCTCGCCTGTGAGCAGCGGATTATTTTGCCGGCGCCGCATGAGAATATCGACCAGTTGGCGGATTTCCTCATCGCGGCCGACGATGGGATCGAGCTTGCCGGTACGGGCCTGCTCGGTGAGATCCACGGTGAATCGCTTCAGGGCTTCCTGTTTGCCCATTTGTGCGGGCGCCATGGCCTCGCTGAATTCGCCCGGCGCGCTTTGCGCGCCCAATTGAGTGCCGTCCTGGGCGCGCATCTGCTCTTCGGGGGAACCTGAGCAAATCTTGCCGAAGTCATCGGTCAATTGTTCGACCTTGATGCGATCGAATTCCTTTGAAATGCCCAGGAAGACATTCTTCAGCGCCGCGGTATTGAGGAGCGCCACCACCACATAACCGGTTCGCACCGAGGAATCGCCGAACTTGAGAGTCGCCCATACCCAGGCCCCCTGCACCGAGTCCTGGATGTGCGGGGAGAGATCCGAGATCGAAGAGGCGCCGCGCGGCAGGCGATCCAGCGAGGCCGTGATGTCGCGCGCCAACCGGGCTGGGTCGACGTTGAAGGCGCGCACGATGCAGTGCAAATCGGAATTTTGCAGCTGCAGTATCTGATTGATCCAGTGCACCAGTTCGACATAGGGATTGCCGCGCAGTTTGCAGAAAACCGTCGCCCCTTCCACCGCCTTGTAGGCCAGTCCATTCAGTTTGCCGAACAGCGACACGCGACTGATATCACCCATGATCTGTCTCCCTTAAGAAATCCAGCGATCATCGCCTTGCAGCACGACATCATCCGCCATTTGCGGCGAATGGCTCATCCAGGTGGTCCAGCCCAGATGGCCTTGCTGACCGAGGGTCACTCCCGGCACGTCGACGTCACGCAGCAACAGGCGCACCTGCCAGGACCATTCATCGTTCGTATAAAACCGCACCAGATCCCGCAGTTCACGCAGGGCCCGCGTCCCCGGCAGAAAATCCCGGAAGACGGCAAGACTCAAGGGTCCGATGATGATCTCGAACTTGTGCTGACATTGCCAGGAAGCCGAACCCAATGTCGCTCCGGCACCCAACCGCGCATAGTCGCGGTCGCCGCCGAGCCGGGAATAGGCATCCGGGGGAATGTTGAGCCAGGCACCGACGAAGGGCTTTATGCGGATCGGCAACTCGAAATAATCCGCGAGCGCGGCCTCCAGCGACTCGGCCGAGCGCGATTGCGGCGCGAATTGCCCGCTGCGCGACAGCTTGGCGTAGTCGGCCACGCTGTCCCGGCGCCGGGTTGATTCGGGAGCGAGCCCCAGGAAGGCGCCCAGATAGGCGACGAAGCGGTCGCTGTCCGGGCGATCGAAATTCGTGGCCGGATCGGCATTCGCCCAGGCGCGGTAGAACAAGGAAATCAGCCGATGCTGAAACGTATTGACGAAATCAGCCAGGGTGGGATCGTCATGCTGCCGCTGGCGCTCATGCGCATATTCCGTGAGGTGCAGCGGCAACGCGCCGTTGGGTCCGAATATGCCGAACCCATATTGCTTGAGCTGCGGCCGCTTGCCTTTGTCGAGTTCGAAATGGCTGACATCGGAAGGCGCAAAGAACAAATGCGGCGGCTGGCCGAGCCTCACCGCATCGTCCGCGGAGCGGCGTGATTCCGCCAACCGCGGCCGCTCGGCGTGCGCCGCCTCCAGCAGGCGCAGCGCGGCGAACAGCGTAAACCGGGTGGGTTGCGCAGCGAGGGCGTCGGTGACGCCTACAGGATCTGGCGATTGCCCAGTCGTACCGGCCATTGCTTGATCTCACCGCGCGTTTGTGAATTGAGGCGCAATTGTGTGTACGAATTCAACGAGACATAGCGCGCGAAAAACCGCTCCAGCACGCTGCCCAGCAGCAATATGCCCGTGCCTTCGAAAGCCGCATCGTCCAGCACCAGATCGATTTGCAGGCCCCGCCCATAGCTGATCGGCCCCGCAATCGGCATGCGTCTGACCACCGGCCGATGGCTGATATTGCGCACGCCGTCGATCTGCCGCCGCGTCGTCGTGTCATTGACGTCCGCATACAAGGATAGGATCTCCCGCAGAGACTCCGCGCCGCTCGCGGGATTGGTATCCAGCAGCGACAGGTAGTTGAGCGTCAGATGGCTGATGAGGCGCCACGCTGTGTCGCCGAACGCCGGCGAGGGTCTCGGATAGGTTGGGCCGGAAATGCAGCGGATCGCCTCCAGCGGCGCCGCCCCTTCGAGCAGGAAATCCGTCGGCCCCTTGCCCATCGAGACTTGAATGGGCAGGTCGCGGTTGGTGCACCACGCTTGAATATCCAACTGGCGCATCTCGCCGGTCCACGCGCGCTGTTGCGAGTCGGTGATGGACAGAAAGCACTCGGTGCCGATGTAGCTGGTGCGCGCCCCGCCCTGCACCTGGCGGTTCGAGTACAGGCGTTGGCGGCGTTGAATGGTGTAGTAAGCCCATTCGTCGTCACGGGCGGTGCGATGGCTTGCCGAGTAGAAGGGCAGGACCACGATGCGCTGGTCGCCGGCCGGAGTGAGCGCAGCCACGTTCTGTACGCTGTAGATCTCGAAGTCCATCGGACGGTTGCGGTCCGGCACCACGTGGTGCTCGGTCTCATACGGCGTCAGATGCATGCGGTCGACTTCGCGCGGGAACAGGTTCACCACCGGCGTCGCGAACAAGCGAAAGTGGCTGGGGTCCAGCGTATTTTCCAAGCTGCCCTGGGCGCGGTCGAGTGCAATGTAGATCTCGAACTCGTCGCCCTGAAAACCGGCGCACAGTCCGTCCAAATCCTGCAACGAGAAAAACAAGAATCGGTCGGAGAACGCGAAATATTCCTGCAGCAAACGGTAGCCGTGGAAACCGGTGCGAGTGACGGGCAGCAGCGCTTCGCCGTCATCCAGGCCCACCTGGGCAATGGAGCGAAAAGAACGGAAATGCACCGGGGACCCCGGCTCGGTCGAGCGAACATAGAATCCCAGAGCATTCGCGATGACCTGCTCGTGGACCTTGTAGGCGATATCCGGCGTCGACTTGATGAAAATGCGCAGCGATTTCAGCGGCAGCCCGCTGAGCTTGATGCCCGCACTTACCTTGAAGCGCAGGCGGATCGCCGCACGGGTTCGCGCATCGACCGCGATACCCTGCGACGAGAGCGCGCCGGAACCGGTCAAGTACCTGACTTCGGAAATACGCAGCGGCCAGAGGGTCACGTCCTGGGCGGTGCGGAATTCGCACGCCGTGCGCTCGCCCTTGCCGAGCACGGTGCGCAAGCTGCTGCCGCGTGGAATGGTGAGCCCCGCCTCCAGCGCAGTGTCCTTCAACTCCGGCACGAACTCCGCCATGGCGCAGGACGGCACCGGGTTGAGGAAGTCCGGATACACCATTTCCAGCAAGTGCTGAGTGAATTCCGGGTGCCGCGCATCGATCTTCAGCTGCACGCGGGCGGCGAGGAACGCGAACCCTTCCAGCAGCCGCTCGATATAGGGATCCGCGCATTCGATGCCATCGACCCCCAGCCGCGCGGCGATGCGCGGATAATTCTCCGCGAACTCCGCGCCCATCTCGCGGACGAATTGCAGCTCGCGGTTGTAGTACTCGAGCAGCCGTGGGTCCATGCGTTGCAGCGGCTAGCGCCCGCTGCCCTCCCCGAGACTGACCTGACCCGTGTCCAGATCGATGCGGGTGCTCATGGTCAGCTGCTGCGGCACGGGCTGACCCCACAGTTCCGCCTCAATCTTGAATTCCAGCGCGAATTCGTGATTGCCCATCTCGCGCTTCTCGGGAGTCACGCGCACCTTGCTGAGCCGCGGTTCAAAGGTGCGAATGGCGAGCGCGATGCGCTCGGCGGTGAGCCGCGGGTCGATTGAACTCATCGCTTTTCCCGCCAGGGCCGGCATGCCGTAGTTGAGCACCGAGCGCTCCACATGTGGATAGCGCGACAGCTCTTCGGTCGTGTCGAGGCTCATGGAGTTCAAGAGCCAGCGGACATCGCGGAACACCGATTCGCGCAAGCGGCGCATGTTGAAACTGCCGCGCTCCAACGCCTCCGTGTGAACATTGAGCACCGCGTGGGCGTGAATCCGGCAGAACGATTGCAAGCTTGCGCCGCCGGGCGCGCCGGGCGGGCGGACCATCGATTCCTTGATTTGCTGCAGTCCCACCGAGCGCCCCGGCGATGAAAACCAGAATTCCAGTTCATCCGGCTCCGGCTTGACTCCTTGGCCCGGTTGCGCGGGCAGCGGCTTCAGGCCCCTCGCCTTCAGGATGTCGGCAAGCTCGCCGGACTTGAGACGCAGGCGCTCGAGTTCGGCGCCGCGCGCGCAGACCTGGATCAGGGTGACGAACCGCTCATCGTCCAGCAGCCGATCGAGTAACGCCGGCTGCAACTGCTCCCGCAATCCCAGCTCAGCCATCCCGTGAACTCCGCGCCCTCATGCCGTCGCGTGCAGCGCGATTTCCCGTACTTCGAGCAATCCATACTCGTTCGCATCGGTGAGGATCAAGCGCTGACCAAGACCCTGGAATATATCCGGCGCGACTTCTTTCCATTCGGTCTTGCGCGCCAGACGAATCGCATCGTCCTCCGCCGCATCGCTGCCGACATAGCGCACCGGGATGAACCCGATGGCCTCCCCCTGATTGGTCCAGGTAAATTGCGCGGGCAGCCACACGAGGTCGCGCGCATCCGACGGCGCCTCGATGGTGATTTTCGAGATGCGCGCCACCGGCACCCAGTAATAGGCCCCGTTCAACAACACCTCGAACACCGGACCCATGCGCGAATCGGAGTCCGCAATCCATTCGAATGCCTCGCCGTTCAGCGTGCCCGCGGCGGCCGGCGCATCTTCCATGGCCTTGGCCCGGATGTTCGCCGCTTCCGCATATTGACCGCGGCCGTCCAGGGACAAGGCGCTGATCAGCAGCGCGATCCACGGCTCCGGGTCGCCGAACACCAGAGGCGAGGACTGGCCTGCGAACACCCGTGCGCGCAACATTTCACATTCGATGGCCGAACGATAAGCCCGCGCCATGGGCAAGGCGGCGCTGTCCATCTCGCCGATGACGTTCAGTTGCGTGACCGCTCGGTCCCATTGACCGAGCACCATCAACAATTGAGCCAGGAATATGCGCCGCTTGAGGTCCGACGAGTTTTGCCGGACCTCCGCTTGCAGCTCTTGCAGGCAGGCCGCTAAGTTGCCGGCACGAAAGCTCTCTTCTGCTCGGGCCATATCACACCTTGAGGTCTGCCATGGTCCGCTCCCGGCCGTCAGCGCGCCGGGAATTAGCCTGGTGGCCGACTATTGCTGCAAAGTACGCGCCGCGGGTCGCTACGATTTGACGTTCGCGGGAATGTCCCATGAAAAGTTGCCATTCTCGCCTTTGGCGCCCTTGGCACCTTGCGTCCAATATTCCATCTTGACCTTGGCAAAATTGAGCGACACATTCTCCGTCAGCCGGTCTTCTCCGCCGTTGCCGCCGGTGCTGACCGAGCTGATCAAAATGTTTTCGAATTCGAACGTCAGATATTCGAGAGGATTCTCGCCGGCCTTGCGGACCGTCAATTTGGCCTTGGCAACGTGTTTGCCCGAAGCGCTGGAGTAGAGCAAATCCGCCGAGGCTTTGTCGACATACTTGGTGACGGAGAGATCCTGAAAATTGGCCTTTCCCGACCCGCCGCCCTCGCCATGATGAAACGAACCGGAGTTGCTCAACCCCCAGCTCCAGGCAAGGACGTCGATCTCACCCTTGTGCGTTTTGTCAGCCGATTCGCCTTTGATTCCTTCCAACTGCAAGAACATATCGACAGCCATGACATCACTCCTTAAATTTTACCTGCCCATTCGTTCGCGGTACTACGCTTGTTTTTGCGAAGGCAGCTTCGACACGAGTCGCAGCGACACATTCACACCTTCCAATTGATAATGCGGACGCAAAAAGAACTTCGCGCTGTAATAACCGGGATTCCCCTCGATCTCGTCAACCTTCACTTCGGCGGCCGCCAGCGGCTTTTGCGCCTTCAAAATATCGCCGGCGGTGCCCGGACTGCCGAGTACGTATCCCTTGATCCAATCGCCCAGGTAGCGTTCCATGTCCGACCGTTCCATGAACGAACCGACCTTGTCGCGCACCATGCACTTCAAGTAATGCGCAAAGCGGCAACTGGCGAACAGATACGGCAAGCGGCCGGAAATGCGCGAGTTCGCCGTCGCATCCGGGTCGGTGTACTCGGTGGGCTTCTGCAGCGATTGAGCGCCGATGAACGCGGCCACGTCGCTGTTCTTGCGGTGAATGAGCGGCATGAGACCCACATTGGCGAGTTCTGCCTCGCGCCGGTCGCTGATCGCAATCTCGGTGGGACACTTCATATCGACGCCGCCGTCGTCGCTCGGGAAGGTATGCACGGGCAACCCTTCCACGGCGCCGCCGGATTCGACTCCGCGTATGGATGAACACCAGCCATACATCTTGAAGGACCGATTGATGTTGACCGCCATTGCATAGGCGGCGTTGGCCCAGGTGTACTTGGAGTGATCGCCCACGCCGGTCTCTTCCTCGAACTCGAATTCCTCCACCGGGCTGGTCTTCGCGCCGTAGGGCAGGCGCGACAGGAACCGCGGCATCGCCAACCCGACATACTTGGCGTCGTCGGAATCACGCAGCGACCGCCACGCCGCATAGTCGGGCGCGGAGAAAATCTTCGCCAGATCGCGCGGATTCGCCAGTTCCTGCCAGGAATCCATTCCCATCAGCGAGGGCGCGGTGCCGGCGATGAACGGCGCATGCGCGGCGGCGGCGATTTGCGCCACCTGCCCCAGCAACTCGACGTCGCCCGGCGTGTGATCGAAGAAATAGTCGCCGACCAGACAGCCATAGGGAGCCCCGCCCAATTGGCCGTACTCTTCTTCATAGAGCTTCTTGAACAGCGGGCTTTGATCCCAAGCGGTGCCCTTGTATTTCTTCAGCGTCTTGGACAAGTCCTTCTTGGAGATGTTCATGACGCGGATCTGCAGCATTTCATCCGTTTCGGTGTTGTTGATCAGATAACTCAAGCCGCGCCAGGCGCTTTCCACCGCCTGGAATTTCTCGTGGTGCAATATCAGATTCACCTGCTCGGTCAGCTTGCTGTCGATCTCGGCGATGATTGCCTTGATCGTGCCGATCACGTCATCCGAGACGACCGTGGTCTCGCGCAGAGCCTGCTCGGCGAGCGTGCGCACCGCGTTTTCCACCGCCGAACGCGCGCCATCCGTCTTCGGCTTGAACTCCTTTTGCAGGAGCGACATGAATTGGTCGCTGTCTACCGCAGCGCCCGCCTGATCTTGTTTCTGTGCTTCAGCCATGATGTTTGCCTTTCGCGTTACTTAGCTTCGCCCGATTCATCCGCCGGCTTCGCCTTGTCGGCAAGCGATTTCAGAAGTGCCGGGTCGTTGAGTACCTTGGAGATCAACTCCTCCGCGCCCGTCTTGCCGTCCATATAAGTAATGAGATTCGACAGCTGCTGCCGGGCTTCCAGCAGCTTATTGAGCGAATCCACCTTGCGGGCAACCGCCGCCGGGGAAAAGGATTCCATGTCTTCGAAGGTGATGTCGACGGCAAGGTTGCCTTGGCCGGTCAACGTGTTCGGCACGGTGAAAGCGGCCCTCGGCTTCATTGACTTCATCCGCTCATCGAAGTTGTCGACGTCGATCGCCAGGAACTTGCGCTCATCGACGCCCGGCAGTGGTTCCTTTGAATCCCCCGACAGATCGGACATGACGCCCATGACGAAGGGCACTTGCACCTTCTTCTGCGCGCCGTACAGTTCGACGTCATATTCGATTTGAACGCGCGGCGCACGATTGCGGGCGATGAATTTCTGACTGCTTTGCTTTGCCACGATGAACCTCCTGAATCAATCGGGCTGCCGCGCGCTCGACGGCAGCCACCGAAGCTACGATCAGCTACTCTGCCGTCAGGCCGCCTGCGCTGCGCGCGCTTGCCACTCCGTCCGGCGCCACGTCGGCAAGAATTTCCAAAAAATCCTTGCCGATCAGTTTTTTCGCGCGTTCCAAAAACATCGGTATCGGGCTCGAAGGCTCGCTTTGCCGGAAGAATAGCGCAATCGCATCCAGCGCGCGGGTGGCGTCTTGGCGCGACTTGATCGAGCCTACACCGATTGGCTGGCCGCCGCCTTCGGATTCTGCTCCCGAGGACGCGTCCGCTGTCGTAGCGCCGCGCGCGGTCAATTGCTCTGCCAATAAATTGTCGATCTTCACCAACAGACTGACCAAGGGATCGAAGTCCGGGGAGGCTGCGGTGCCGCCAAAATCCCGCATGGCGGTATCGATGGCCTTCAGATCGCCTATGGCCGTCTCGATCTTTGACTTATTGTCTTGCAGCACCTCGGTTGCCGTGGCGGCAAACACCGCGGCGACTTGCGCTTCCGTCGCCGGCGCCGTGTCGGATTCCGCCGCCGGCATTTGACCGCTCGCCAGCTCGACGTCGCGGAGGCTGATTCGGCCGAGCTGCCGATTCTCGACGATGGGCATGCGCCGCAAACCGTCCAGCACCGACATTCGATCCGAGAGGTTATTCAAGGCGTTCTTGCGCAGGATGGCGTCTTCGTCGACGTGCGGATAGACGTCGGACCAGTAGGTCTTGATCCATCCGGCTGCAACGTGCACCGAACCCAGAAATCCGGCCCAGCCGTCGGTCCGCAGGGCCGCGGCCCCCAGATGGCCCAGCAGACGTAAATCCTTGCTTTTTTTGATTGCTTCGAGGGATTTGGCCTTGATGTCGCGCCAATCGGTCTCGGTAGGCAGTGGCACCGCTTGGCCAAACAGCCGGAAGGCGTCAAAGGAGGCCAGCAGCTGGGTGTCCTCCAAATCTTCGCCGCACGGCTTTTCTGCCGACACCGGCCGGTTGATCTCCTCAAGTTCCGCCTCAATGGTCATGGCGAAGCGGACGCCAAGTCGACAATTCCCATTTGCTTTCCCTAGTCGACCGCCCGTGCCGCGGCGGACTCCCCCCTATTTGGACAGACTAGCTTGACCGTCGGGCGGAGTCCAGTTTGGTCGAAGTCGCTTCCCTAGCGCCGCCGCCGGGTGCCAAATCCAGTCAGGGGATGGCCGAAAAGGCCTCAGGAACAGCCTCCAATGACTCCCTCGCTTCGTGGCCCGCGAGTTCGCCGGCGAGAATCCGAGAGATCAGGACGGGGCGCTTCGCAAGCTCGGCGGAGGGCCCCGGCACGTCGTCCGTGCGCCCAGGCCCGGACGCGCCCGACCGCCTCACGACGCGGCGTATGACTCGGTCCCCGTCGATGTAGAATCTCAGCTCCTGGCGTGAGCGTGCCGCCTTCTTCGAGTCGTCGAGGTCCAACCACTGGGCGACGGCGACCAGAATGGGTTTCCTGTCCTTGAGATAATAAGTCTCTTCCCTCACGACCGAGCCCTCGCTCAAGGTCGCCTGCAGATAGACCGGGCTTCCCCCCTCGATGAGGCCGGACAATTCCCAGTGGGACAAGCTTTTGGTCAACCGGTAATGCTCCTGGGTGTCCGCTACCTGATACTCGGCGTCGATGCGCGACAGTTCGCGCTTGATGGACTCCACCCTGTCCGACGTACTCATCGGCTCGCCGCCCCGAGCCAGGCAAGCGAAAACCAACAGCGCTGCAACCCCAAGTCCGAAGCCTTGGATCTTGGACCTGCCGCCGCGGCCTCGAAGCTGGTTATTCATCAAGTTCGAAGTGATGCAAATCGACATTGGTCGAAAATGTCGCGCCCCAGGTGAATCCATGGGCGTGAAGTTCGAGGACGAGTTCCAGTGGAAGGTGAAAGAAGCCGGTTGTTGCCCACGGCGACAGTGAGTCGAAGTGCTTGCCGAGAACTTCCTGCAAGGGGGTCGCCTGTTTGGCGGCCTTTGCCGCCGGATGGCTCGCGGCAGCGGGCGCCTGAATGCGCTTCACCTCCGCGGCCACCTTATCCACGAAGAGCTTGTTCTCTTTGGCGATGTCGTTCCATAAGCCTTCCGCCGCCGCTTCCGAGTTCCAACGGCCGGAGCGATTGACTTTGACTCCCACCAGTCCTTCGATGAAGCGCCATTCCTCGGCGGTCAATTGCGCGTTTTGCTTGTCGTCGATGTCTACCGCCATTCCGGTGGCGTGCTCGCTCAGTGTGCCAAGCAGGTAGTGGTGGGCGAATTTGATCGGCCGAGGGTTGAATCCGCCCGCGTGAAACGCTTCATCGTGGACCTTCTTGACTCGAACCGTTCCTCTGACTTCGGCGATCTTTTCGGCAAGCTTTTGCGACATGCCTTTTCGAATGAGCTCCGGGACGTCCACATCGTCCCCGTATTTCTTTTGATAGGCCTTGCGCACCCAACGGTAAAAGATCTGCTGTTGCCGAGCCTGGCCGGCACGGTCGAATTCGATCATCGAGCGCAAGGTTTGATTTTTTCCCCTCTTGCGCGGCCATTCCGTATTCTCGAGCTCGGCGTCCGAATCCGCGGCGAACTCGCGGTAGGTCGAGGGCGGCCCGAAATAGAGCGTTCGATTCGCCACATATTGATTGACGCTCTTGAAGGGACGCCGCCGCGCATCGAACACCGGCATCTTCTTGACGACGGCAAACTCAGCCTTGTCGAATTCCGTGATGGCTTCGTCCAGCCCGAAGGCCGCCGGAAGAAAATCCGGAAAATGAATCTCGGGCCACAGCGAGATGCCGCTGATCTGACCGGGCGCGACCGATACGTGCCGGCACATCGTGCCGGGGTCGATGCTCGGCACCAGGCCAAAGCCGCAAAGGCTACCGGGGAATTTTACGGCTGCCACGCTGCACATCCCTCGTAGCGATCAGAATTGAATCCGGCCAACGTCGTTCGCGACTTCGACATCTTAGCCGCCGGCTCGGAAATTGTGTTCAATCGTGCACGGTGAACGCGCTCGGCCCTGATTGCTGCACTGCGCCAATGTACTGCCTGCCGCGCCGCGATACCCTGCCAGCTTTCTGCGATGGTCCACTAGCCCAAGATCGCGAGCGACACCGCGACGCGCAGCCCGGGCCGGTTGTCGGCCAGGCTGATGCTTGCATCGTGCAGGTTGATGATGGCCTGAGAAAGACTCAGACCCAGGCCGCTGCCGGACGTGGTACGGCTGCTCTCCAGGCGGAAAAAGCGCTGCATGACCTTGGCGCGCATGCCTTCCGGGCCCGTTGTCGGCCACGGTGACTTCCACTGCGTCGCCGCCTCGCAGCGCCTTGACCGCAAGCTGCGCTCCCGGCGGCGAGTGGCGTATGGCGTTCTCTATGAGGTTGGCGAACAGCTGCATCAAGAGTTCCCGGTCGCCCTTGACCTGCAGATCCGCAGCAATCGTCTCCTCCAGGGTCTGACTTTTCTCTTCGGCCGCCGGCCGGTACAGTTCAACCGCCGTGTGCAGGAGGTCGCTCAGATTCACGCTCGTGAACGCCGCCTTGCGCGCGCCGCTTTCAATCTGCGCGATTCGCAGCAGCGCCCCGAATATTCCGAGAATCACATCGATCTCGCCGACGGTGGCGGCGAGTATTTCCCGGAGCTGCGCCGCATCCTCGTTCGACTGCTGCGCAATTTCCAATCTCTGGCGCAGGCGCGTCAGCGGCGTGCGCATGTCATGCGCGATATCGGTGGTCACCTGGCGAAGGTTGTCCATGAGCGCCTCTATCCGGTCGAGCATGGTGTTGATGCTCTCGGCGAGACGGTCGAATTCGTCGCCGGCGACGCTCACGGGCACGCGCCGCTGCAGATCCCCTTCGATGATGTTGCGGCTGGTTTCGCCGACGGCTTCGATCTTGCGCAGCAGCCGGCCGCTGGTCACGATGCCGCCCGCCAGCGCAAGAGCGATCGACGCCGCCAGACCCCAAACGAACGAGATGACGACCATTTCCTCCATTTCATGGAGCTGATGAGTGCTCCAGCCGACGAACAGATAATCGCCCGCAATCGTGATCCCACGGCCTCGAAGCGCCGAATACCGTGATTTCGGCGCTTCGTCCCACTCGCGAATTCCCTCGAGCGGGTCGGTGGCGGGCAGGTTTCCCGCCCGCACCGCGCCGGAGGCATCCTGCAGCAAGTAGTAGAATCCGGAGGAATGCTTCGCCAGCCCCCGCACGATGGATGCCGCGCCTTCGGCGCTGCCGGCCTGCGAATCGGTCACTATTTCGTCGAGTTCGCTGGAGACGCTGTCATCGATCTGGTGCCGCATGAATCGCGCGGTCGACCAGAAAATCACGCCGAACAGGACCAGAAAACTGATGCCGGTGAGTCCCGCATACATGAGCGCGTGTCGAAAGCTCGAAGTCCGAAAGACCCTACCCTGAGGCACGGAGGCTGTACCCAATGCCGCGCACCGTTTGGATCAGGGCGATCGCGTTGGTGCGATCGATTTTGCTGCGCAACCGGCTGACGTGAGTTTCCACCACGCTCGTATTGGGATCGAAGTGCACCTCCCAGACGTTTTCCAGCAACATCGTGCGGGTCACGATCTGTTCGGCATGCCGCATCAAATACTCGAGCAATCGAAACTCGCGCGGCAAGAGATCGATCGGCTTGCCGCCGCGCGAGACGGTACGCGAGAGCAGATCCATCTCCAGATCCGCGAACTGCAGAGTTGTCTCCACCGCCGGCCGGCGCGCCCGGCGGCCCAGGGCCGCGACTCGCGCCAGCAGCTCCGAAAATGCAAAAGGCTTGACCAAGTAATCGTCGGCGCCGGCATTCAAGCCGTGGACACGGTCATCGACGCCGCCCAGAGTGGTCAAAAACAACACCGCGGTGACGCTGCCGGTCTGCCGCATGCTCTGGACGAGGCTCAGGCCGTCGAGTTTGGGAAGCATTCGATCAACGATGAGCAGGTCCCAATCCTCCGCGGTTGCGCGGGCGAGCCCCTCACTGCCGTCAACGGCGTGAGCGGTGGTATGTCCCCCTTCGCCCAAGCCGCGCACGATGTAGCGCGCGGTCTCCAGGTCATCCTCGACGAGAAGAATGTTCATGTTCTACCGGATTCGAGCGCGTCTTCTAACTTACAAATTTGTACAGGTTGAATTTAGGATGCCGTGCTAGCGTGTTTCTCGCCCATAAAAAGTAATCTTAGATGTTTTGCAACGACACTGCGACCTTCAGGGAGTGCATGAAAGCGGGCTGGTACTTGTCGGCGATCATTTGGACCTTGAGCGCGCTCAACGTTGCCTGCACCTCCGGGCGGACGCTGCGAACCGATCCTCAGGCACCGAGCGCTTTTGAAAATCAAGCGGTCGATCGCAGCGCGGCGTGGCCCAGCAAGGAGTGGTACCGCGGCTTCGGCAGCGACCAACTGAATACCCTCATCGAAACGGCGGCAAGCAACAACTGGGACCTGGCTGGGGCTCGCGCGCGAGTGGCGCAGGCGGACGCCCGGGCCAGGGCTGCCGGCGCCGCGATTCTTCCGAGCGTCGATGCGGCGGGCAACGCGAATTTTCTCGCCGGGCATTCGGGCAGTGGATCGGGCCATGAGACGGATTGGTCCGCGCTGCTGTCGGCCAGCTACGAAGTCGACTTCTGGGGCAAGATTCGGGCCACGGCGGACGCGGCGAAATTCCTGGCGGCCGCCTCCAGAGCGCAGCGAGACACGTTGGCCCTCACCACCCTGGCCGGCGTGGGCAACGGCTACTTTCAGGTGCTGGCGCTGCGCGAACGATTGACGATCGCCCGGGGCAATCTCGCTGCCGCGCAGGAATTGCTGGCCGTCGTGCAAGCCCGGTATGACGCGGGGTCCGCCAGTCCCGTGGAACTGGCAACCCAAAAGTCCGCCCTGAGCGCCGCAGCGCTGGTGATACCGGAACTTCAGCAACAGGAAGGTGAAGCGCGTGCCGCGCTGGCGCTGCTGATCGGACACGTCCCCGAAGGCTTCGACGTTGAAAACACGGCGCTCGATTCATTGACGGAACCGGTGGTCGCGGCCGGGCTGCCCTCGGAACTGCTGACCCGCCGCCCGGATGTGCTGGCCGCGGAAGCCAATTTGCAGTCTGCGCATGCGGATCTTGCCGCCGCGCGCGCCGCCATGTTTCCGAGTCTGAGCCTTACCGCGGCTGCAGGCCTGCAAAATCCGGCGTTGAACGCGGCAGTTCTGACCGTCCCGGGCACGGGTACGACGCTGGCGGTCACCGGAACCTTGGCGCAGGTGATATTCGATCATGGACGCTTGCAGGCGCAACGCGCGGAGGCGCAAGCGAAACAAGAAGAACTGCTCGCCGCGTATCGGCTTGCGATCGTATCGGCGTTGATCGACGTCGAGAACGCGCTCTCGGGCATTTCGCATTTGGACGCGGCACGGCAATTTCAATCCGAGAACCTGTTGCAAGCCCAACGCGCGTTCGACGGCGCGAAGCTGCGCTACCAGGCGGGGTCCAGCGATTATCTGATCCTGCTGGAGGCGCAGCGCACCCTGTATGCCGCGCGGGATCAGTTTGTTCAATACAAACTCGCGCGATTGCAGGCGCTGGTGGGTCTGTGCAAAGCGCTCGGCGGCGGCTGGACGCAATCGGCGCCGGCCGCGGCCTCGGTAACGCCGGTGCCTGCGGCGGCCTCGGGAACGCAACTTGGGAACACGAACCGATGAAAGCCAATTCTCATCCACGACGAGCCGCCGCAATCCTTGGCGTGAGCGGACTCTGCGCGACTTTATTGTTGCTTGCCGGCTGCCACAAGCCTGCCGCCCCCGGCGCCGCCGAGCCGGCGTCCGGCGCACCCGCGGCAGCGAAATCTGCGGCACCGGCGGCCGCCGGCGAGGAGCCTGCCGAAGGCGTCTCGCTGAAGCCGGAGGAGGTGGAGAAAATGGGGATCGTGGTGGCCGCAGCCGCGGTGGCGCACCACGTGCCGGAGACCGCAGGGTTCGGTGTCGTCATCGCCCACGAATCGATTGCGCAGGCGGTGGCCGAAGTGGTCAGCGCGGCGGCGGTGGATCGTCAAAGCCGCGCCGCGCTCGCGAGAGCGCAGCGCTTGGCGGGAACGCCGGGCGCATTGCCCGGCGACGCGCAAGAGGCCGCTGAGCGCCAGGCAACTGTCGACCAAGCCGCGTTGCTGCTGGCGCGGCAGCGCCTGACCGCCAGCTTCGGCCAAAGTCCGCCGTGGAAGGGCGACGTGAACAGCCCGGTGCTTCGCGCCCTGGCCGACGGCGAGATCAAGCTCGTCCGCGTGACATTTCCCCTCGGATCGCTGGGCGCGGAAACGCCGGCGCGGCTGCTATTGGCGCACCTCAACGCCGCCAACTCGGCCAAGAGCTGGACTTCGGTGTCCATCTGGGGCGCGCCCGCCGACGCCACCGTTCCCGGCAAGAGTTTCTTCACCTTGCTCAAGGGCAGCGATGCCGGCGAGGGAGAACGCTTACTCGTCTGGGCGCCGGTCGGTGCGCCGGAATCCGGTGTGTTGATACCCGGCGCTGCGGTCGTGATCAGCGGGGGCAAGTATTGGTGCTACTTGGAGCGCAAGCCGGGCGTCTTCGTGCGAACTGAACTCGACGCCAGCATGCCGCTCGCCGACGGCTACTTCGTCAAGGAAGGAGTCGCGCCGAACGACAAGGTCGTGACGAACTCGGCCGGGCTCCTTCTGGCCCGTGAGACCAATCCCAGCTCGGCGGCGGCGGACTAAGCATGATGCGCGCACTCGTGGGGCTGTGTGTGCGCCATTATGGCGCCGTCACCGCATTGACCGTCTTGGCCCTGGCGCTCGGTGCCTGGGGCGCGCTGCGCTCGCCGCTCGATGTGTTTCCGGAATTCGTGCCGTCCCAGGTCGACATCCAGACTGAAGCGCCCGGCTTCGCGCCGCAGCAAGTCGAGGAGCTGGTCACCAAACAGGTCGAAAATGCCGTCAACGGCGCGGCCGGACTGGCCACGCTGCGTTCCGAGTCGATTCCCGGGCTGTCAGTGGTCAACATCACGTTTGCCGGCGGAGTGGACGTGCACGTTGCGCGGCAGGGCATCTCGGAACGCCTCTCCGAACTGGGAAGTACCCTGCCGGCCGGCGTCGGGACTCCCAAGCTTTCCCCGCTGGTCTCGAGCACGATGGATCTCTTGAAGATCGGGCTGCTGTCCGACAAGGTCGACGCTTACACGCTGCGCGACAACGCCGACTGGGTGATCAAGCCGCGGCTGCTCGCCGTTCCCGGCGTTGCGCACGTGCTCGTGTTCGGCGGCGATGTCCGGCAAATCCAGATCCTCCCCGATCCCCGCAAACTCGCGGGCTTCAACATCACCCTGACCGACGTCGCGGACGCGGCGCGCGCCGCGCTGGCATTGCGCGGCGCCGGCTTCATTGATCTTGCGGCGCAGCGCGTGCTCATCGAATCGCCGACGCCGGAACCCGACATCAAGGGGCTGGGCCAGGCGGTGGTCGCGGAACGCAATAACACGCCCATTCTTCTGCGCGACGTCGCCGAAGTGAAAATGGCCCCGGCGCTGCGATCCGGCGACGCGCTGATCATGGGCAAGCCCGGCGTCATGATGTCCCTGGCCAGCCAATATGGCGCCAACACCTTGACCGCGACATTGGCGGTCGAACGGGCGTTGGCCAATCTGGAACCCGCGCTCAAGGCCCAAGGCATCACGGTGTATTCGAGCCTGCACCGGCCCGCCAATTTCATCGAGCGCGCGCTGGGCGATTTGAAGGAATCGCTGGTGATTGCCGTCGTCCTGATTCTCGCGGTCCTGTATCTCTTCTTGCGGGACATTCGCGCGGCGTTGATTGCGTTTTCCGCGATTCCGTTATCCCTCCTGGCGGCAATCGCGGTGCTCAATCGCATGGGTATGACGCTGAATACGATGACGCTGGGCGGATTTGCCGTCGCACTCGGCGTTCTCGTCGATGACGCCATCATCGGCATTGAAAATATCCTGCGGCGGCTGCGGGAAAATGGCGCCCGGCCCGAACCGAAGCCGCGGCTCGAAGTGCTGCTCGAGGCCTCTCTCGAGGTCCGCGGGCCGGTCATCTACGCAACCGCGGTGGTCATTGCGGTGTTCCTGCCGGAATTGTTCACCTCCAGCGTTCAGGGGCACTTTGTCGGCCCCCTGGCGCTGGCCTTCATCTTTGCGGTGACCGCCTCGTTGCTGGTCGCCATGACGGCGACGCCCGCGCTGTGCGCTCTTTTCCTGCGGCAGCATGACGCGCGGGCGGAGGCTCGTTGGCTGGCGCGGTTGAAATCATGGCAGAGCTCGGCCGTGCGCGGCGTCGCTGCGCACTTCAAGCTGGCCGGCCTGATCCTGATTGGACTGGTCGTTGCCGCCTGCGCCGCATTGCCGTTCCTGGGCGGTACTTTCATGCCCGATTTTCGCGAAGGGCATTTCGTGATCCAAATGTCGAGTTCGATCCCCGGCACGTCACTGGAGGAAATGTTGAGCGTGGGGCGGCGCGTCAGCGCCGAGATACTCGCCCTGCCGTATGTACAGAGCATCGAGCAACAGGTGGGGCGCGCGGAATTGGGCGAGGACACCTGGGGGCCCCATCGCAGCGAATTCCACGTCGAACTCAAGCCCGATGCCACCGTGGATCAAAGCCAGGCGCAAGAGGAACTGCGCGGCATCATGGCGCACTACCCTGGCGTTGAGAGCGAAGTCGTTACCTTCCTGGGCGATCGCATCAGCGAAAGCCTGAGCGGAGAAACCGCCCAGGTCGCTATCAAGATCTTCGGCAACGACCTGGACGCCCTGGATTCGACCGGAGACAAAGTCGCCGCCATCGTCGGGAAGATTTCGGGCGTCAAAGACTTGCAGTTCAAACGGCAGAGCGGCACCCCGGTGATCGCGCTTCAGCTCATTCCCGCGGCGCTGGCGGCCACCGGCCTCAAGGTGCAGGAAGTACTCGATACGGTCGAAACGGCCTATGCCGGGGCGAAGGTGGGCCAGACATTTCACGGCACCCGCACCGTCGATGTGGACGTGCTGTTGCCTGATTCATTCCGCCACCAACCCACCGCTTTGCGTCAGCTCATGCTCACGAGTCCCTCGGGGCCGGTGCCGTTGTCGCAGATCGCGCGCATCGAGGTGACGCAGGACCGCTACAGCATCGAGCACGACGGCGGCCAGCGCCGCGTCAGCGTGACGTTCAACGTGGGCGCGGGCTCGCTGCAGAGCGTGGTTCAGCAGGCGCAGCGCGCCATCGCGCAATCAATGGTCCTGCCTACCGGGGTGTTCCTGGAGTTCACCGGCGCCGCCGCCGCCGAGCGGCAGACCCGCAACGAGCTCATTTTGTATTCAACGCTGGCCCTGGCGTTGATCGTGATGATTCTTTTTGTGTCGTTCCACTGGCGCGCCAATAGCTGGCTGGTGCTGGCGAATCTGCCGTTCAGCCTGATCGGCAGCGTGTTTGCGATTGCCGTGACCGGGATAGGAATCTCGCTGGGCACCGTCGTCGGCCTGGTCACGGTATTCGGAGTGAGTGCCCGCAATGCGATCTTGCAATTGGCTCACTACGAACACCTGGTTGAAGTCGAGGGCTCCGCGTGGAATATCGATCTCATCCTGCGCGGCGCCAACGAGCGCTTGATTCCGATATTGATGACCGCCGCCGTCACCGCCCTCGGGTTGGCCCCGCTCGCTTTCGGCATCAATCGCCCCGGGCAGGAAATCGAGGGTCCGATGGCGGTCACCGTCCTGGGCGGATTGCTGTCATCGACCCTGCTGAATCTGCTCGTGCTGCCGGCATTGGCGCAGCACTATGTCCGAGTGCCGGCTCGCCAGCCCGAAGCGCCTGCAAGCCTTCAAGTTTGAACTGAAAGGGCGACCGGATCTTCCGACGCGCAGCGTGTGGTCGCATACGATGCTGTTGACTTCATCAGCCTTTTGGTTGGAACAGCTTGCCGAGCGACGGGATCCGCGTGCGAAGCTCATCGCGGATCCGCTCGCCTTGCCGGTGCAGCGCCTCGCGGTCCGCGCCCGGCTTGTAGGCGAACACCGTGCTGATCGCCCCGATGTTTTGACCGGCCGAATCCAGCAAAACCAATTCCACTTCGAAGCGATTGCCCGCCTCGTTGACTTCCAGAACGGGCTTGCCGCTCCTGATGACTCCCATGTCATCTTCATCGGCCTTTTTTCCGATGCGTCCGATGTTCGAGGCGATGATGACCACGTCAGGCGCGCCCGGCGGCTTGGCGTGCAGGGCGAGAATGAGCAGATCAGGGTGCTTGTCCAGCGTGGCATCGACGAGCTGTTGGGCAAAGCCTGCGTCGGGAGGATTGGGGACATAGGGCACCGGCTCGAATAGATTGCCCGCGTTGGTAATTCGCCGGCCGATGGCCGCCTGCACCAACTCAGCCTGCCTCTGCAATTTGATCTTGTCGTCGCCCGGCTTGTAACCGTAAACGATCCCGACCGCACCGATATTCGTGCCGGACACGTCGCGCAGCACGAGTTCGGCTTCGAAACGATTGCCCGCGTCGTTGATTTCAAGGTTCGGTTTCTCTGTCTTGATCAGCCGCAAATCATCTTCGTCGCCCTTCTTGCCGATCCGGCCGATGTTCGATGCGACAATGACGTTGTCTTCCGTCTTCGGAATGTTCGCGTGCAGCGCCAGAATTTCGATTTCCGGATGGACGGCGAGCGTGTCGTCGACCAGGCGCTGACCGTAATTATTCAGCGGCACCCGTTCATCGTAGCTGGCAGGCTCCACGAGATTGGCCACATGAGAAATGCGGCGCGCCAGTTCGTCGCGAATCGCGGCCGCAGCCGCTTCCAACGCCTTCTTGTCGGCATTGGGCCCAAGCCTGAGTTGCACGCCGAGTGCGCCGATGGCGCGGCGGGATGCATCGTACAAGGGCAGTTCGACCGACAGTCTATCGCCGGATTTCGTGACTTCCACGAGCGGCTCCCGGCTCTTGATGACGCGCAGATCATCCTGGTCCGCAGGCTTGCCCAAGGGCGCGATGTTCGATGCGATGATGACGTTGCTCTTGGCGCCGGGCGGAGTGACGTGCATCGTCAGAGCCAGCACTTGCGGATGCCGGGCAAGCGCCTCGGCCACCAAGTACTGAGCGTAGGTCTGCGCGGAATTGTGCGCCTGCGCGCCTGCGGCGATCAGGGCCGCCAACACGATCAAGATGCTGTTCTTCATTGGTTGACCTCGGTGCGTTCAACAGTACTTCTTCCTCACGCCCCAGGCTATCTCGCGAACCTGAAACGACCATGAAGGCTTCCTGAAGGCGATTTCAGGCGCTGGTACCTGAATCCCCATTCAGATGGAATTCAGTATTGCTTAAGGAAGTTCCGTTACAACAGACTCCAATGACTCGAGCTTGGAGAAGCGGGTCCGCTTAGAACCCGACACTTGATGCGATTGCATTGGCCGGTGGGGGCGTCACGGGCGGTCTTAAAATATCAGGGGGAGTTATGGATCATCGCAGATGGGGAATTGCTGTCGCGGCGTTCGTGGCTTGCGCATCCGCCGCTGGAGCAAGTGCGGCGGCGGATGCCCCGGCCGCCGCCGAGCAACCGGCAGTGGAGGAAATCGAGGCCATCGTCGTCACGGGTAGCAGCATTCCCACCACGCCCGACGAAGTGGCGGTGCCCGTCGTCAGGCTCAGCGCCGCGGATTTGGAGCTCACCGGCGTCGCCAGCAACGTACTGGAGACACTGCGCAAGGCCGTTCCCGCCTTCGAAGGCCGCAGCAATACGGGAAACTCCAATGCCAACAACAACAATCAGAACACAGCCGGCGGATCTCAGCTGCAATTGCGCAATCTGCCGACGCTGGTGTTGATCAACGGCCGGCGAGTCGCCAACAGCGGCATCGGCGCGATCAACGGCAAGAACTTCGTCGACGTCAATCAGATCCCGGCGGCGGCGATCGATCATATTGAAGTGCTCACCGACGGTGCTTCGTCGATTTACGGTTCGGACGCCATCGGCGGCGTGGTCAATTTCATCTTGAAGTCCGACTACGAAGGACTCACTGCCGGACTGCGCGACGGCAGGGCCACGGACTACGGTGAGCGATCGGCGTACATAACCGGCGGCGCCAAGGTCGGCAAGGTGAGCATCGTCGCGACGGCGAGTTTCACTCACACCGACCCGTTGGGTCAGGCCGATCGGCCCTTCAGCAACCCTTTCCTTGGCCATGCGGCTGCGACCACCATCCCCGGAGTCATCAGTGGGGGAGCCGATGAGCTCAATCCGGCGCTGAACTCGCCGAGTCAAAAAAACCCCACCGGAGTCAACGCCACTGCCGGATCCCTCGCCACCCTGATCGGCAACGGAACCTATGTGCCGACGACGGCCGCTGCCATCAGCAAGAGCTTCGACCTCGCGCCGTACCAGACCATCCTGTTGAAGCAGAACGTCGGCTCCTTCGCGGCCAGTCTGGATGCACCGCTGATCGAGCATGTTCTCGACGCCTTCGGCGATGTCGCGATCTCCCAGGGCAAGAGCGCCACGCACTGGGCGCCCGTCGGGACCACCGTCACGGTGCCGGTGAACGCCCCGTACAATCCGTTGACGACTGCCTTTCCCGCGGTCACGTTCGCCGACCTGGCGGAACCGCATGATTTCAACAACACCTCCGTGTCGACGCGGGTGACCGCCGGACTCAAGGGCGAAATCACCCGCAACTGGAACTGGGAAACCGCGGTTGTCTACAGTGAAAGCGATCTACAGCAGCGGCAGGCAGGCCTGATCTACAAGCCGAATTTAGCCTTGGCCATCGCCGGAGGTTACAACGCGTCGGGCGCCCCCGTGGCCGGCGGCAACTACGCCCAAGTCCTGGGCGGCTATTCGCTGAGCGGACCGATGGTCACGCAGCCGGCGCTCGATCCCTTTGCGACTGTGGGCGGCCTGAATCCCGCCTCGCTCGCGAATTTGTACGGTACCGAGGTCATCAAGGCCATCAGCCAGCTCGAGTCCTGGGATGCCAAGCTCGTCGGCCGCGCGCTCACGCTGCCCGGCGGCGATCTCGGCGTCGCCGTTGGCGCCAGCCTGCGGCGCGAGAGCTTGTCGGGACATACCGACCCCAACGGCCGGGTTACCGATCCGGTGACCGGATCGTACTTCGGCAACGACCAGCAATGGATCGGCGGCACCTTCGCCAACCCGTTTTCAAAGAGCCGCACCATCAGCGGCGAGTTTGCGGAAGTTCGCGTGCCCGTCACGAGCGCCGCCTGGAACGTGCCCGGGTTTTACGCTTTTGATCTGACGGCAGCGGTGCGCGCCGAGAAATACAGCGACGCCGGCCGTTCAACCGTGCCGAAGTTCGGGTTCCGCTGGCAGCCGATCGATGGGCAATTCACGATGCGCGGAAATTATGCCCGGTCGTTCATTGCACCGAGCCTGTACAACCAATATGGCCCAACGGATACGCGCACCTCGAACGGGCCGATCGCCACGGCGTTCGGCGCCAATTACGCGGGTGAGCCGTTCAATGCCGAAGACGGCAACAACCCGAGCCTCAAGCCCGCGACGTCGGTCTCCAAAACCATCGGCTTCGTGATCAAGCCGAACCTGGTCGAGAACCTGGTGCTGACCGCGGATTACTCGTACATCACGCTGAGCGGATTTCAAGGCGGCGCCGGCTTCAACAACATTCTCACCAGCATCAATACCCTGGGATCCGCCTCGCCGTTCTTCAATAGTCTGGGAGTGGGCGGGTTCCCGGGCGCCGGCGGCACCGACCCATTCGCGACGCCGGGTTCGCTGCTGGCCTTTCTGACCGGCCCCGGCGGCAAGGGTGTTCCGGCCCAAGCGGCGCAGCTCTATCTCGTGGACTATTTCCGCAATTTGGCGCAGCTGCTGGAGGAGTCGTGGAATATCACCGTCAACTACAACATTCCGACGCAAAATGCCGGTACCTTTTCGTTCGCGACCAACGGGACTATTTTCACTTCCTTCCAGTTCAATCCCGGCATTGCCGGATTGCCGGTGGTCCAGGGGGCGGGCGCATCCAACAACGCCAGCGTATTCGGCGGCACCCTGCCCCGCTACCGTTTCTATTCGACGGTCGACTGGACCTATCATGATCTCAACGTCAGTCTCGGAAATACCTACTCTTCGGGAGTCGACGATCGAGGGGGCAGCGGCACCCTCGCGCCCATCCGGGTCAGCGACTATTCGACCTGGGACGTGCGCGGCGCCTACGACTGGCACGGCGGCAAGGTCAAGGACCTCAAGTTCGCGCTGGGGGTGAACAATTTGACCAACCGCATGCCGCCGTTGGATCCTCGCGTCTACATCGACAACAATGCGGACGTGTCGACCTACTCGCCGATCGGCCGCTTTGTCTACGCCACGGTCTCGATCGGGTTCTGAAGAGGCGCCGCTTGCACGCCCGCAGGCTGAGCCGGCAGCTCGAACACGACACGCAGGCCCCGCTCCCCGGTGCCGGCCTCGGCGTAGAGCTGGCCGTGATGCAATTCGATGATCCCGCGGCAGATCGCCAACCCCAGGCCGCTGCCTTGGTGGCCCGCGCCGCTGTCGGATTGCAGCCGCACGAAACGATCGAAGATTCGCTTGCGGTCCGCCGCCGGCACGCCGGGCCCCTCATCCTCGAGGCTGACCCGCCACAGCGACTCGGTGATGCTCGAGCGCATCCGGATGCGGCCACCCGGCGGAGAGGCGTTGACCGCATTGCTCACCAGATTGAGCAACACGCGCCGCAGCCAGCGCGGCTCGTAGATCGCGTTGCCGGAGCCCTCGTGACTGTAGGAAAAATGCAGTCCGCGTGATTCGGCCAGCACCTGCGCGTCGATGCTGAAATTGGCGAGCAGTGCGGCCGGATCGTGGCGTGCCAGATCGAGAGTGATGCTGCGCCCCTCGGCGCGGGAGAGAAACAATAACTCATCGATCGTGGAGTTGAGGCGGGTGACCTCCTCGAGCACCGTCAGGATCTCCTCCTCGCCTTCGCCGCGCAGGGAGCCGGAGGCGAGCAATTTCTCGGCGTGCAGGCGAATCAGCGACAACGGCGTCTTCAGCTCGTGCGAGGCATCGGCGGCAAAGCGCTGTACATGCTTGAACGAGGTCTCCAGGCGATCAAACATGGCATTGAGCAGCAACGCCAGATGCGAGATCTCATCGTTGCTCGAGGGAACGGGAATGCGCTCGTTGAGATTATTGGCGCCGATGCGGCTGGCGGTCTCGCGGATCAGCCGTACCGGCTGCAAGGCCACGCGGCTCAAGCCAAAGCCGATGGCGACGCTCAGGCCCAGCATGATGGCCAGCAGCGCGGCGCAGACTTCGGCGTAGCCCTCCATGACGCCCTCCAGCTGCTTCTCCGGGGTGGCGATGATGACGTCGTACGGCGGCAGAATGAACTCCGCCACCCGCAACAGACCCGCGGTGCCGAATTCGATGTCGTACTTGCGCTTGCCCTTGATGTCCGGGATTTCAGCGCCCCGCAGATTGGAGGAATAAAAAATGGTGCCGATGTCGCGGCCGTGAATGTTGATGTAGAACAGCACCGAGGCGAATTCGGTGGTCTCGCGAATGCGATCGTTGATGACCGCCGGACTGAGAGCTTGATAGTCCGGCCCCAGATGAGCCTTGATCTGGTTGAACTCGGATTCATTGAGCAGATCAAGGCCGTGAATCAGGTAACTCTCGAGCAGGTAGTAGCCGGCGACGAACAGCACCGCGAGCGTCGCTGTGGCCGCTGCGGCGTACCAGAGAGCGAGTCGTGCGCCGATCGACTTCACTGCAGCTGATAGCCGACGCCGCGTACGGTTTTGAACAAGGGTTTGCCGTCCGTGGGTTCGAACTTCGCCCGCAGCTTGCTCATGTAGACGTCCAGCAGATTGGCGTCCACCTCGTACGGCGATGACCAGACGGTCTCGCAGATCAGGCTGCGCGTGAGAATGCGTCCGGCGTTCTGCATGAAGATCTCGAACAGCGCGAACTCGCGGCTCGTCAAATCCACGGGCGCGCCATTGAAGTGCACCGTTCGGCCGACCAGATCGACGCGAATCCCGCGGTGTTCCAGCACGGTGTCCTTGACGCTCGATTGCCGCCGCAGCAGCGAGCGCAGCCGTGCCAACAGCTCCTGCATGCTGAAAGGCTTGGGCAGGTAGTCGTCGGCGCCGACGTCCAATCCCTTGATCCGGTCCTGCAGCGTATCGCGTGCGCTCAAGATGATGACGGGCTCGTTGAAGCCGCTCTTGCGCCACTGCTGCAGCAGCTCGATTCCATCGCCATCGGGCAGACCGAGGTCGAGCACGATCGCGCCATAGCTGCTTTCGCACAGGGCGTCGCGTGCCGCGCTGCAGCTGCCGGCGTGGCTGACCGTGTAGCCCGCCTCGGTCAGACCTTGTTTGAGCAGCACGCCGAGGCGCCGCTGATCCTCAACGACCAAGATTTTCATGATGGCTTCAGGTTCTCGTCCTAGTCTAAGCCCCATGGCCGGGATTGGCCGACGTCGAGGACTCAAGCTATGCGATATCGCCATTTGCTGTTCTGCGCCGCGGCCGGCTGCGCGGCCTTCGCCTCCTCCTCCGCTCCATCCGCCACTCGAGCGGCTGCGGCCGACTACCGCATTATCGCGCGATATCAGATCGGCGGCAACGACACGGGCTACGACTACATGCGAGTCGACGCCGTGATGCGGCGCTTGTACGTCGCGCACGCGACCCGTGTCGAGGTGCTGAACGCCGATTCCGGCGAATCGGTCGGACAGGTCACCGGCATGCATGGGGTGCACGGAATCGAGTTCGTCCCGGAGCTCGGCAAGGGCTACACCAGCGACGGCCTCGATCGCGCCGTCACCGTGTTCGACCGCAGCACGCTGCAGGTGCGCAAACGTATCCGGTATACCGGCGAAAAGCCCGACGCGATTGCCTATGATTCGGACACGCGCCGGCTGTTTGTCGTCAACGGCGGCGGCAGCGGCGATGTGACGGTCATCGATCCGGTCAGCGACGCGATCGTGGACACGGTCGAGCTGGGCGGCGGCAAACTCGAGCAGTTGCGCTTCGATGGCCGTGGACGGGCGTTCGTCAACGACGAACAACGCAGTCTCATTCACGTGTTCGACACCCACACGCTCAAGCCGCTGGCGACCTGGTCGGTCGCGCCCTGCGAGGAGCCCACCGGCATGGCGATCGATCCAATGCATCACCGGGTGTTCAGCGCCTGCGGCAACAACAAACTGGCGGTGCTCGACAGCGATGATGGCCGCATCGTCGCCATCGCGCCGATCGGAAGCGATCCGGACGGCGCCTGGTTCGATCCGGCCACGCAGCGCATCTTCACCTCCAACAAAGAGGGCACCTTGAGCGTGCTGCATGAGGCGACGCCGGACCGCTATGACACCGTGCAGACGTTGATGACGGGGCCCGGCGCGCGCACGATCACGGCCGACGAGAAGACGGGGCACCTGTTCCTGCCGACCGCACGCACGGGTCCGGCGAAGGCCGGCGGCGGCGCGGCGTCCATGCTGCCGGATAGCTTTGCGGTGCTGGTCGTTGGCCTGGGGGATGGGCGTTGAGCGCAACATTGGTAATGAATGGCCGGAGGGACTACATGCTGACGCTGCAGCAACGTCGGGAAAAAATAAAAACGGTATTCCGGGTATCCAGCGGTAATTTTTTGGAAATGTACGATTTCATGATCTTCGGCTATTTCAGCGCCGCGATCGGTCACGCCTATTTTCCGGCCAACAGTGAGTTCGCGTCGTTGATGTTGTCGATGACGACGTTTGCCGTAGGCTTCCTGATTCGTCCCTTGGGTGCCATATTCTTGGGCGCATACATCGACCATATCGGCAGGCGCAAGGGACTGCTCGTGACCCTGGCGTTGATGTCGGTGGGCACATTGACGATTGCCATTGTGCCCGGCTACGAGTCAGTCGGACTCTTCGCTCCCATCATCGTGGTCATGGGCCGCCTCTGTCAGGGCTTCTCCGCCGGCGTCGAATTGGGCGGGGTTTCGGTCTACCTGTCGGAAATCGCAACTCCCGGGCACAAGGGCTTCTATGTGTCGTGGCAGTCGGCCAGCCAGCAGGTGGCAGTGGTGTTCGCGGGGGTGCTGGGTTATGCGCTGGCACACGCGTTGTCGCCCGAAGACCTGCAGGCCTGGGGCTGGCGCATTCCGCTGATCATCGGCTGTCTCATCATTCCGTTCATCTACATGATTCGCCGAACGCTGCAGGAAACCGAGGAATTCGCAGCGCGAAAGCACCATCCAAAACCCTCTGAAATCTACGCCAGGATGCTGGTGCATTGGCGCATCCTGGTCACCGGCATGGCCATGGTCCTGATGACCACGGTGTCGTTCTATACGATCACGGCTTACACCCCCACCTTTGGTAAAGAAGTACTCAAGCTGTCACAGAGCGACGCGTTGCTGGTCACTCTCTTCGTGGGCTTGTCGAACTTGTTCTGGCTACCCGTCATGGGTTCCGTTTCCGATCGGCTCGGCCGCCGCCCGTTGCTGCTGACATTCGGCGTGCTCGCGATTTTGACCGCCTACCCAAGCATGGCATGGCTCGTTGGCGCGCCCAGCTTCACGAGACTCCTGATGGTCGAATTGTGGCTATCCTTCATTTATGCCAGCTATAACGGTGCGATGGTCGTGCACCTGACCGAGATCGTGCCGGTCGCGGTGCGCACGGCCGGCTTTTCGCTCGCCTACAGCCTGGCGACGACGGTCGGCGGATCCACGCCGGCCATCGTGACCTATCTGATCCACGCGACCGGCAATCGCGCGATGCCTGGCGCCTGGCTGTCGGTGGCAGCCGCCGTTGCGCTCGTCGGCGTGTGGATGAGCCGACCGGCGGTGGATGAGCCGACCGGCGGTGGATGAGCCGGCGAAAGTCGTATAATTGCCGGTCAGGGAGGCGCACAATCATGGCTCGAATTCTGCTGGTCGAAGACGACCCCGCCCTGTCGCGGGGAATCATTGCGCTTCTCAAAGCCGCCGGCCACGCCGCCGACATTGCCAAGGACGGCGAGACGTCGCTCTTCTTGGCGGACGCAGAACCCTACAGTCTGGTCGTACTGGATATCGGACTGCCCGACATATCGGGATTCGAGGTGCTCAAGCGACTGCGCGCTCGGGGCTGCAAAACTCCGATCTTGGTGTTGACCGCTCGGGACCACGTGACTGATCGGGTGAAGGGTCTCGATCTCGGGGCAGACGATTACTTGTTGAAGCCTTTTGACGCCAGCGAATTGTGCGCGCGCGTCCGGGCACTGCTGCGCCGTGACCATGGCGATCCCTGCCCGGTTCTGGTCATCGGCAACCTGACCATCGACCGCGCCCGCGCCACGGCCGAGGTCTCGGGACGGCCATTGCAACTTCGGCGACGGGAATGGGCAGTACTCGATCGGTTGACGGCCAAGGCCGGCGAGGTCGTCTCCAAGGAGCGGCTAATCGCCGAGGTTTTCAACTACGACGATGCGGTGGCGCCCAATGCCATTGAAGTGCACATAGCGCGGCTGCGCAGGAAGCTCGAGCCGGACGGCCCGGCGATCAGAACGATGAGAGGACTCGGGTATATGCTCAAGGCTTCGTGATCCCGAAGAGTGCCGAGTTACCGCCCGAGCTGCCGTGTGGCTCACGATTGTCGTGGCTACCGAGTGAGTGATCGGACGGAATGTTCAAATCGTCGATAACGAAATTCCTGGTCGCGTCATTGGGCATCCTGATGGCCGGCCTGTTTGTCGCGGCACTGATACTCGCCGTCCAGGCGTGGGCCAATTACGCGCTCGCCGGCCGCATTGCCCGCCTGACCAGCACCGACCACACCCTGTTCAATGCCCTGGTCACGGTTCGCGCCCAGATTCCGAAGGACAGCACCGCACTGATTGCGCAGGACGACCCGCTGCCGGTGATTGACGTCACGCACAAGGCAGCGTCGCAGACGGTGACGACGGCGCTCGATGCGTTGCAGGCCACCGATATCGCCAATCGCGTCCAATTGGTCAGCGCCATTCAAGCAGCCTGGCAGAAAGCGCAAGCGCTGCAATTCACCGTCGAAGCGCAGGCTTCCCTCGTGCGGGCGGAGCGCAGTTTGCATGCGATCGACGACTGGCGCGAAGCAGTTCACGGAATGACCGACACGCTCAGCACGGCCTCGGCTGCAGTCGGCAACGCCGTGAGGATGGGCGACCCGACTATTGCCGAGATGGTGCAGATTCGCCGGACCGCCTGGACCATCCGCGATCGCTACGGCCTGCAATGCTCGATGCTGCGACCAAACGTGGATCGGAGCCTGCCCCTTGATGCTAGGCAGCTCGACCTTTGGCACGGGAATCGCGCGGTCTATATCGCCGCATGGCACACTCTCGATGAATTTCTGTTGCGGCCGGGCGTGTCTACCGCTTTGCGCGACCGCATCGACGTAGCGCGCGCAGAAACAAAACAGGCCCAGCTCAGGGTGGACGCAATCGTCGGCCGATTCGACAGCTCGGGAAAGCCGACCATAGGCAGCGCAGAATGGACGGCCCTCTGCGACGGCCCGTTCGACTCCATACTCGCCATCGCCCAGCAGGCCCAGGACGAAGCCAACGATCATGCGGAGGCCATCCGCTCCTCCTCATTTCGGATGTTGCTGGTCGCCGGTTTGGACCTGACATCGGTAATCGCCTTCGGCATTTTTGCTGTCGTGCATGTGCAGCGCCGGCTGGCCCGTCCGATGAGGATTCTGACCGGCGCCATCGCCCGTCTGAGCCGTCGCGAATTCGACGAAGCGGTACCCACTACCCAGAGCCCCGATGAGCTGGGTAGCATGGCTCGGGCGCTCGAGACGTTGCGCACCAGCGCGCTCGAAGCCGAGCGCCTGCAGCTGGCGATGAGCCGATTCACCGCCGATGCTTCTCATCAAATGCGCACCCCGCTTACCATCCTTCGCACGCATATTTCAGTGCTCGGCGGCCTCATTCCGACGAATAGCGCAGCCTATTCCTCACTCAAGGACATCCAGGAAGCGGCCGACCGGCTTCAACGGCTGCTCATTCAACTCTTGAAACTGGCGCGGGCCGACGGCGGTCAATCGCTCGACCAGGAGGTGGGAACGATCGATTTGCGCGAACTTCTACAGGAGGTCGCGGCGAGTCATGTGCCGCAGGCGCTGGACGCATCGATCGACCTGCATTTCGAGGCGAAACAGCGCCCGTTCCCGACACAAGCCAACCCGATCATGATCAACGAGATTTTCGCCAATCTCATCGACAACGCCATCCGCTACAACAGGGCCGGCGGGAGCGTCGTCGTCAGGCTCTTCGACGACGAGGGCAAGCAAGTGGTCGATGTCGAAGATGACGGTCCCGGAATCCCCGAAGCCGAACGAGAAAAGGTCTTCACACGATTTTATCGACTGAGCCGCGATCAGAGCCGCGTAGGCAGCGGGCTAGGGTTGGCCATCGTCCAATCCCTCGCCGCGACCCTGAATGCCGACATCAGGATGAGCGCCGGAGCGGACAACCGCGGTTTGCGGGTCCGCGTCTCTTTCGGCTGATGCGGCCGGAATTCTAAGTTGCTGACAGCTTCCTGAAAGCTGAACGCGCTCATGATGAGGAGCCTGATGCCGCAGCGATGATTGCTGGGAGCGTGGGGCGTCGCAATAACTATTAAGGGGAGCAAAATGGAAAAACAACGCCATGTTGATGGGGGAGCCACGCATGCTTCGCTCGGGTTTTGGAGCAATCCGGCCCGCGCGATCGCAACTTTGCTGCTCGCGGGTGCAGTGACCGGTCTCGGCGTTTCGGCGGCACTCGGCGACACCACTACTCCCGCGGCCGATTCGCCGGAAAAGGCGGCCACGATTGAACCGATCGTCGTGACGGGCTCGCGCATTTCCCGCCGCGACTATCAATCCGACAGCCCTATTGCGACGATCGACGAATCTGTGCTCTCCGCCGCGGGGCAGCCAACCCTTGACCGCGCAATCGGCGAATTGCCGCAGTTCGCCGCCGCCCAGGGCATGAGCGAGGTCGGCGACGTACAGGGGTCGACCGGATTTGCGGGCGGTCAGGCCTACGGTGACCTGCGGGGCCTCGGCCCCAACCGGGCGTTGGTCCTGATGGACGGCCGGCGAATGATCTCATCCAACCCCAACGGCTCCGTGGATCTCAACACGATTCCCATGTCGATGATCGAAAACGTCGAGGTCATCACGGGCGGCGCTTCCTCGACCTACGGTTCCGATGCGATCGCCGGTGTGTTGAACTTCAAGCTGCGGCAGCATTTTAGCGGCGCCGAGGTGAGCTATCAGCACGGTGAGACCACGCACGGCGACGGCGCAACGGAGCATGTCAGCGCGCTGCTCGGCGGCAATTTCGCCGAGGACCGCGGCAATATGGTCCTGGCATTCGAGTACTCCCAACGAGGCGTGGTTCACGGCGCCGACCGCCCATTTTTCTCCAACATTCGCGAACTTGCGCGGCCGCCCGAGGGCATCATCCCGGCCGGAACGCTCGGCACGGCGCCGACGATCGGCGCGGTCAACAGCGTGCTCGCCGGTTACCCGGGCACGACACCCATCACCGGTTCGGGCGCGTACAACGGCTCGCTGGGAGTCAACACCGACGGCACCATCTTCACCGATCTGGCGGCGCCCAACTGCGTGCAGAACTACCGTGGCGTCGGGCAGCTGAAGGGCGTCAACATCAGCCCCAGCTGCACCCAGGTCCAAGTCGCGCTCGGACAGTACTTCGCCATTCAGGTGCCGCTCACCAAGTACAACGTGTTCGCCCGCAGTACCTACAAGATCAACGACCTCGTATCGGCCTATACGCAATTCAGCTTCATGGAGTCGACGGCGCGCGACGAGACCGCGGGCGGGTCGACGGGTCCCGGCAAGGAACTGTACATCCCGCTCAACAATCCGTTCGTCGTCAACAATTCCGGGTTGCAGACCATCTTGGCCTCCCGCCCCGCCGACCCGAACAATCCGAATGCGCTGACCCAGCCACTGGTCCTCACCAAGCTATTGAGCGCGAGTGGCAACCGGATTCAGTCATACAAATACGACGTCTATCAGGCCGTTGCGGGATTGAAGGGAGACATACCCTTCGCGGATCTGAGCTGGGACGTATATGCTTCCTACGGCAGCACTTTGTTCAACAATCTTCAGCAGAACGATTCGAGCAAGGCGGCATTCGCTTCCATCCTCAATGGCACCGCGAACTATACGGGCTCGGTCGGCACCTGCGTGGGCTATGCCTGGAACCCGCTCGGTTCGAACCCCTTGAGCCCGGGGTGCCGCGAGTACGCAACGCGCGAGAATTCCAATGTCAACACCATCACCCAGAAGAACATCGAAGGTACGCTGCAAGGGAAGATAGTGACGTTGCCCGCGGGCGACTTGCGCTTCGCAGTCGGCGCGGACTACCGCGGCAGCAACTTCGACTATCATCCGGACCACGGGCTCATCACGAACGACAGTTTCTCGTACGACACGACCGTCCCAACCTCGGGCACCCAAAACGTCCGCGAAGTTTTCGCGGAACTGCTCGTGCCGGTGCTCAAGGATCTGCCGCTCATCGACGAACTCTCGCTCGATCTCGGCGCCCGGCGTTCCGACTACGACTTGTTCGGCGGCGTCAACACCTGGAAGGCAGATCTCAACTGGAAGCCGGTCTCGACGGTCTCGATTCGCGGCGGATACGCGCGCGCGATCCGTGCCCCCAGCCTGGGCGAACTCTTCGCACCCACGGTCACGGGAAACCTGAATATCGGCTCCGGGCCGAGCGCCGGGGATCCGTGCGCGACCGGGAGCTCGTTCCGCACCGGTGCGAGTGCCGCACAAGTGGCGGCACTCTGCCAGGCGCAAGGCGTGCCGGCCGCTCTTTATCCCACCTATACGTACGGGGTCGACTCCGTGCACGGCACCTCCGGCGGCAATCCAAACCTCACACCGGAGACCGCCAACACGTATTCGATCGGCACTGTGTGGAGCCCGCACTTCAGCAGCGACCTGATGCACAAATTTCACGTGTCGGTCGACTACTACCACATCGCCATCTCGAATGCCGTGGGGTCCCTGGCCTTGACCGATATTCTGCCGCGCTGTTTCAATTCCGACGGCATCAGCAATCCGAGCTACTCGACAGCGAACGTTTATTGCCAGCAGATTACGCGCGACCACAATACGGGTGATATCGTGCTGGGCCACGAAGGATTGCTGAACCTCGCGAGCTACAAGACCGACGGCATCGACACGGAGATCGACTGGAGCTTCGGGCTCGGAGCGCTCGGCCTCTCCGACGGTGCGGGCACGTTCCGCCTGAACTCGATGATCAACTACACGCATACTTTCGACGTGTCCGCGCTTCCGGGTTCGCCGGTTCTCGACTACGCCGGTAGCATCGGCAACACCCAGGTGAGCCCCGAAATGGCGCACCCGCATTGGAAGGCGAACACGGCGTTCGGCTACTCGATCGGCCCCGTCACGACCACCCTCCATTGGCGCTACATCGCCGCAATGAAGCATCAGGACGTCGTCGTGGATCCGACCAGCACGACCCCGGGGGTGCCGGCCTACAACTACTTCGATTTCGATGCCCACTGGGACGTCATCGATCACTTGGAGCTGATAGCGGGTCTCACGAACATTGGCGACAAAGGTCCGCCGTTCGTGAGCGGCCAGCCGCTCACCACGGACTCGGCGACCTACGACATCATCGGTCGCACCTACTACGTCGGCTTCAAGGCGAAATTCTGAGCAAGACCCCTCGCGTCGATCGGCGCGGGGGGGTCTTGCGCTTTCGGTGCGGCAAAGCTGGGATGCTGACACGCGAACAACGCCGGGAGAAGGTACGCACGGTTTTCCGCGTGGCGAGCGGAAATTTCCTGGAAATGTACGACTTCATGATCTTCGGCTATTTCAGCGCCGCGATCGGCCGTGCCTATTTTCCGGCGAGCAGCGAATTCGCCTCGTTGATGTTCTCGATGACGACATTTGCCGTCGGCTTCATGGTACGTCCCTTGGGGGCGATTTTGCTCGGCGCCTACATCGACCATATCGGCCGGCGCAAGGGGCTGCTGTTGACGCTGGCGCTGATGTCCGTTGGTACGCTGACAATTGCGCTGGTGCCGGGCTACGAGACAATAGGAATGTTCGCGCCCATCCTTGTGGTGCTGGGCCGACTATGCCAGGGCTTTTCGGCCGGCGTCGAACTCGGCGGCGTCTCGGTCTATCTTTCCGAGATAGCAACTCCGGGGCACAAGGGATTCTATGTATCCTGGCAGTCTGGCAGCCAGCAGGTTGCCGTGGTCTTCGCCGGCGTGCTCGGCTACGCGCTGTCAAATCTGCTGCCGCCCGATCAGTTGGACGCCTGGGGCTGGCGTGTCCCGATGATCATCGGCTGCATGATCATTCCGTTCATCTACATGATCCGTCGCACCCTTCTGGAAACCGAGGAGTTCGCAGCGCGGAAACACCATCCGACTCCCTCCGAGATCTACGCCAGCATGCTGAAGCACTGGCGGATCGTGATCACCGGTGTCGCCATGGTTCTGATGACCACCGTTTCGTTCTACACCATTACGGCGTATACCCCGACGTTCGGCAAGAACATCCTCAATCTATCGCAGAGCGACGCGCTTCTCGTCACGCTGTATGTGGGCGTGTCGAATTTGATCTGGCTGCCACTCATGGGGTCCCTTTCCGACCGGATCGGCCGCAGACCGCTGCTGTTGAGCTTCGCGGCGCTTGCCGTACTGACAGCCTATCCGGCGATGGAGTGGCTGGTGGTTCAGCCCAGCTTCAGCAAATTGCTCATCGTCGAACTCTGGTTGTCCTTCCTCTACGCCGGCTACAACGGTGCGATGGTCGTGCACCTCACTGAAATCGTGCCGGTCGCGGTCAGAACCGCCGGATTCTCGCTGGCCTACAGCCTGGCGACGACGATCGGCGGCTCGACTCCGGCTATCGTGACTTTTCTGATCCATGAAACCGGCAATCGAGCGATGCCGGGCGCATGGATGTCGGTGGCCGCGGCAATCGCCTTTTCCGGTGCGTGGATTACCCGATCGAGTCCGAACTGATCATCCGGTTGGAAGCGGGACATTTTCTCGCAAACCTGAGACCCTACCCGGGAGAAGGACATCTTCAAGCGGAGGACGCATGACCCAGAGGTATCGATGCTGACCGTCACTGAAGCGCTGACGCGGCGAATTTCCACGCGCGAATTTCGACCGCAGCCGCTGGCGGAACAGCTGGTGCACGAGATACTCGATGTCGCGCGTTGGGCGCCCTCGGGGGGCAATCTTCAACCTTGGAGGGTGATCGCCGTGGCGGGTGCGGAGCGTGCGGCCGTCATCGAGCTCGCGCGGCGAATCCATGCCGCAGAAGGTCCCGACGAGAGCACCGAGCGTCCGGTGTACCCGCCGAATCTCTGGGAACCCTATCGGACGCGCCGCTTCAAAGTGGGTGAGGACTTGTACGCTCTGCTCGGGATTCCCCGGTCCGACCGCGCCGGGCGCCTCGCTCAATTCGCGCGCAACTACGGGATGTTCGGCGCTCCCGTCGAACTGTTCTTCGTGATCGATGAGCGGATGGGTCATGGGCAATGGGCGCATCTGGGCATGTTCATGCAGTCGGTAGCGCTCGCCGCACTGGAGCGAGGGGTGAGTTCCTGCATGCAGGAGGCCTGGGCGACGCTTCGCTCGAGCTTGAAACGCCACTTCGCGCTGGATGAGCACGAACTCGTCTACTGCGGAATGGCATTGGGCTACGCCGAGGAAAGCGCTGCGGTCAACTCGCTGCGTTCGGACCGAGCGCCGGTGGAGGAGTTCGCGAGCTTCCGCGGCTTCGCTCGAGAATAGGGAAATCCACTAATGGCCAATTCATGGGTGGGTCGTAGGCACACCGACAACCGCAGTGGGAAATCTGTCACAGATGATCGCGGCGCAGCGTGTGTAGAGTCTTCAGGCATGGATAAGCTCTCCGAACAACAGTGGTGGATCAAAGCGCGGCGCTACCACAATTGGCACTCGGCATTCGTGGCGGAGATGAAGGCCCTGTATGCGAGCATCGACCGCCATCACGACCCCGCCGCCTTGCAGAGAATCATCGCCCGCGCAGATGCCATTGAGAAGCGCGTCAGACGGCTTAAGCTCATCATGG
>Ga0210408_10000303_pt1 | contig 69092 bp, 55 predicted proteins | sample IncBWH4MmetaG_FD_155471 | JGI IMG/M metagenome (GOLD analysis project Ga0210408, IMG submission 155471) | Forest soil microbial communities from Barre Woods Harvard Forest LTER site, Petersham, Massachusetts, United States - Inc-BW-H-4-M | ecosystem: Environmental > Terrestrial > Soil >... | reverse complement strand
CGTAGAGGGCGGAGAGATGGACGCCAGAGGTTGTCTCGGTGGAAGCAGAGGTGACGAAATCAATGGTGGCGCCCGGGGCGACACCGCCCGCCCATTGAATGTCCAAGTCAGACTCGGTTTCGCTGGCGTTGATACCGGGATCCGGCCCGTTCAATATTACGTTTTGAGTTGTGAAGTTCTGGGGCAGGCCAAAAATGGTGCGGAAATCGGATACGTCCTGGACATTGATGTTGCTCTCGCCGATGATCGCGATGGTTTGGCCCGTACCGTCGATCTTCGGAGTGAGGCTAAACAGGGGTTGCGTGTTGTAGATGACGGCGAAATCCGGAGGACCGAGAGCGTAACAGTTTCCTGATTGGCAGCCTGAGAAGGTGAAAAGCGGTTTGACTTCGCCAGTCGCTCGCGAGCGCCGGAAAGCACCGAGCGTTTGCACGTGAGATTTTATGGGGAAATTATGCAGAGAAACGAGGCCGGCCACGACTGGAGCGAGCGCCGCAGGAATTTGCGGATCGGTGGAGTTGGCCATGCGCGCTTCGCCATTCACCATGTAGTGATGAATTTCGGTCCGGAAGGCATTGCGTACTTGCGCGACATTTCCGGAAAACTCGATGGCAGTGCGGCCGCGCTGCACGGTAACCTGCGTAAAGCCTTGCGAGCGCAGCCAGTCAGTTATAGTTTGAACATCGGCGTCAGCAGGGCCGTACTGCTGACCGAATTGCTCTGGAGTAATCCAGCGATGATAATCGGGCGACGCTTTGCTCTGCTGACCATCAAGAAACTGCTGCAATGCGGCCTCCTGGGCAGGGCTACGTTGCAGGAGTAGCAGTATGCGGGTGAGGGGTTGGGCGTCAGCGACTACACCGCGATCGTATTGAGCGCGGGCCAGCGGGTGAGTATTGCCGCGCAACACTAATGTCTGCGTGGAGTCGATAGCCTGTGCGATGCGGACTGGGACGTTCGTCGTTTGGGAGCGTGCCGAACTTCCGACGAAAGCGAGTAAGAAAACGACGAGAAGGGCAACGCGAAGCGAGCTCGTAGAGGGTCCACGGTTTCGCCCGTTCGGCAAATTGATGGCGCCGGCATAAAAGGGCGAATGTTGAGCGTGACGACACACAAGCAGCCGCAGTCGACAAATCCGCTTTGGCAGCTGCGCAACAGTGGCGTCGGGCCGAGAGAGCGAGACCAACCGCAGGGCAGGGGGCCGGGTCAAACCGTTCTCCTAGGAATATAACCAGATTTTTACAATCCGGGAAGTTAAGTGTCAAGACTTAAAAGTGTGCGTCGGCTGCGATTCGGTCGAGCCCGCATGAAAATGTAGGGAGAAGCGGCTGCTAGGTAATTTGGTTATAGAATGCCGGGCGGGATTGCAGAAGAGAATTGTGGATGAAGGGAGCATGCAAGTGAACCTGCGGCTGGTCTCTGTGGGTGTTGCTTTGGTTTTGTCGGCGATGTTGCTGGGGACGGGTCTTTATCAAAACGTCGTGGATGCGCCGAATTACATGGGCGCTCCGGCTTCATTGGAACATGCCCGCGGGTTCTATCATGCAACGAACCCAGGGGAGTTTTTCAGGGTGATCGTGCCCGTAACGCAACTTTTCCTCGTGCTGGCGATAGTGTTCAACTGGAAGTCGGCTTCTAGCACGCGATGGAGGCTGGCCGGAGCGCTGGGTTTTCTGATTTTAACCGACATAGTCACATTCCGATTTCACTATCCGCGGAATACCATCCTGTTTGTCGCCCCGCTGACGAATCCGCCGGCATACTACGATCGTGTGGTGACAGAATGGGCCATCGGAAACTATGTTCGCGTCGCCTTGCTATTGATCGCGGTTGTTTTGGTGATGGCGTCAATGATCCGCATCGCGCGCGAGACGGCTCATGGAGAGCCGAAGTTGTCTTGAGAGTTGGAGGGAGGCATTCGCAAAAATCAAAATCCCCATCTATGAGGCAGGCATAGGTGTCAACCTTTAGGGGAAAAGCACTCGCTTTTCGGGTTAAGGATCATTTCGGTGACGCGGAAGGAGTAAGAGCGCTTGCTTGCGTGCGCTAGCTGGGCTGAAGGCCAGCCGCTACAAGATTGGAGCTCAGCCGTTACAACGTGGGCTGACGGCGGAAATCCTATGGGGACTGTTTTCGACGGCGGCCCATTAAGCCCAGCAATCCGGCGCCGAGCAGGAGGAGCGAAGAGGGCTCCGGGGTGGCGGCAGGGTTGCCACCGGGAATTATGGTTGTGTTCAAGGTTTCGTAGTCGACCGTGACGTTTTCAGTCGGAGGCTGGTCCGGGCCCGTGGCGCCAAGCGCTACGCTTATCACGAAATCGTTGCCGAAGGTCAATACTTCCTGCTCCATGGTCACATTATTAGTGTTGGTGAGGATCATGGTGGCAATGCGTTTTCCCTGCGCCGCATCCTTGAAGAGCTCTTCTGAGAAGGTGCTTACGGGCAAGGTAAAGGAGAACTTGCTAAAGCCGCCGCTGCCGCCGCCAAAACTGAACGAATCGATAGGATTGGCTGCTCCAGGGGGGGTAGCTATTGTCCGAGTCACGTCAGCTTTGGCAAGCGCCGGTTGAAAAAAGGTCATACCACCCAAAAGTAGCGCCGATAAGCAAAGGCGAGGCCGTAAAGGAGTTATGGTTCCCATCACATGCCGCCTGATTTCTTGATTCGATGCCGCGCACGCGAGCAGGGAAATTCCGGTGAGGTGGGGAGCAAGCGTCACGCCAATCTTGATTGCTGGAAAGAAACGACTTAATAACCCTGAAAAGTGGACGCGCCCCAAATAACTGCACAATTTGGGCAATGTGTATCTCGTGCCTCAAGCATCCCGTTTGAAGTATCGGGATTCTCCAGCGACACGCTTTCCGACCCGCCCAATCTTGGGACGAGAGGGAGGCTGGAGGGATTTACTTACTTGCGGCGGAGCGCCAGCATGGTGAGCGCCCAGAGGCCTGTGCCGAGCAGGAGAAGACTGCTGGGCTCGGGCGTGGACGCACCTATCCCTTGGATTTCGTTTATGTAGATTTGCTTACCAGCGGTGCCGGCCGTGTCGTTCAAGAAGCCGTTGACAATGCTACGGCCGCTGTTCCCCACAATCACCGCGGCTTCTCCATCGGTTCCGGAGGCATTCCCGGGGTCGGAAAACGTGCCCGCGACACTTCCGCCAGCCAACGCGGACAATCCATCGGAAAAAGTCGCATACGGTGGAACAGGGTTGGTGAGCGCGACCGGGTTGCTTACGCCCGAGTTGAAAGCCGACATGTTCACTGCGGGGCCGTTGACATTGCTTGTGAAGGCGGCATCGAACGGCGCGAGATCCGCACCCTGGGGGGTGAACCAGGAATCTACGATTGCGTTACCGCCCCCGGCCACGAAGGTTCCAAGAGCGGCCAGAGCAGCCGAATAGTCGGGGCCGTAGGCTTCTTGTGCGGAAAATATTCCCAAGTTATAGGTTCCACCGGCAATCTTTGTCGCGAAATCGGTGGGACTCGTAGCCACGGTTAGGGTATTGCCCGAGAGCGCGGCCAAGGCCGCCGCCATCTGATCGGTTCCATTATTCCCGTCAACGAAGTACAGAATGGCCTCGGCCTTTGCTTGAGCGGTGACGATCATCGCAAGAGCGAGCACTACCAGTACCTTTGGGAAAAGTTTCATGGTTTTTCTCCTGGCCAATTCGAGGTGAGGCAGCACATTTGTTACCAAACTTCATATCTGTAAGCCCTATCGAAACAATAGACTTACGAACCCTCGCCTACGTCGAATGCAAACCGCTGCAGACTCCTGGAAACGGCTTTCCTTTTCACGCATCACTAAGTTGGTTTCCAGCTTCGGGTTGAACTGGGAGACGAAGTTAGCGGGCGGCGGCTGCCAGGGGGACGTGGACTTTTACGGTGGTGCCGGATTTGTCGGAGTCAATTTCCAGGGTGCCGCCGAGTTGGGAGAGGCGCTCGCGCATGCCGAGAATGCCGACGCCCACGACCTGTTTACCAAGGCCGGATTTCGATACAACTTTGGGCGGCATTCCTTTTCCGTTGTCACGGACTTCGAGGAATACGGCGCCTTCGGTGCGGCGCAGCTTTATTTGGCCTTGCTTGGCGGCGGAGTGGCGGCGGATGTTGCTGAGCGTTTCCTGGATGACGCGAAACAGGGCCAGTTCCACTGGCTGAGGAAGACGTCCGATTTCGCCGGAGATCTGAAGATCGATCTCAATCTTGGCGCGGTCGGAAAAACCGTCGACCAACCAGCGGGTGGCGGAGAGGAGTCCCGCTTCGTCGAGGAGCGGAGGATGGAGAAGTTGCGAGAGGGTGCGAACTTCCTGGAAGCAGTCGTTGATCCACTGGGCAGTTTCCGAAATGGTTTTTTCGTGGGACTTTAGTCTTCCGGATTTTACGATGGTATCGAGCTGAAGCTTTGCGGCGGCGAGCTTCTGGCCGGTGGAATCGTGTAATTCGCGAGCGATGCGGCGGCGCTCTTCATCCTGCAAAGTCATGAGGTAGGCGGAAAGGCGGCGCAAGGTTTCTTCAGATTGTTTGCGGTCGGAAATATCTGTGTTGATTTCCATTACGACGGGGTCGGCGTTTTCTTGCTTCAGCAAAGCCCAGCGGCTACTGACAATACGACGTTCGCCAGCCTTCGTAGTGTGGACCAATTCACCTTCCCACTGACCCGTACGCCGCAGATCCTCTTCGATTTCGCGCAAAGGCTTGGGGAATTCGGTACGCAAAAGCGAATGAGTAGTCTTACCCAGAGCGTGTTGCTTCTCCCAGCCGTACGTTTCATGAGCGCCCCGATTCCAAAGCAGGATGGTGCCGTCGAAGTGGCGCACGATGACGGTGTCGTGGGCCAGGTCCAGCAACGCGGCCTGCGTCTCGAGGGCCTCCTTGGCGTGGCGGCTTTCCGTCACATCCTCGATGGAGAGAAAGATCAAGGACTGCTTGCCGCTGAGACGGCGAGCGTTCAGGACCATGATGCGTTGGCCGATACCCTCAAATTCATGGCGCACTTCGAAATCGTCGACGCGCGTCTTCTCCTGGATGATAGTCTCGAGCAAATTGCGCAGACCAGGGATGTCCCACTGGTGGTTGCCCAGCTCGAAGATGGGGCGATTGACGGTTTGCGCGGGCGCGACGTGAAAGACGACATAAAATGCCGCATTGGCGAGTACGACGTTGAGATCGGCGTCCAGAATCAAAATGGCTTCGCGGGCGGTCTCAATGAGCGTGTCGGCGAAGGCGCGGGTCTCCTCGACGACACGCTTGAGGGCGTCAATATCTAGAAAACTGAGGACCGCACCTTCGATTTTATTTTCGGATGTTTTGTAGGGTCGAGAGCGCAGCAAATACCAGGCACCGGCGGCGTCGCGCACCTCGGTCTCCTGGAGGGCGGTGGCCTCGATGGTGTGCCGGGCGAGCTCTTCCAAATTCGGTTGATCCAGGTTGGAGCGAATTTCGCCGAGGAGGCGGCCAACATCGCTGGGAAGCAAATTCAATAGCTTTTGCGCGGCGGGGGTAAACCTGCGGATGCGGACATCGTTGTTGACCAGGACCACGGGAATATTGACATTTTCCAAGACGTTGAGGAGGTCGTTGTTGGCGGTGCTGAGTTCGACGTTACGATTTTGCAGCTCTTCGTTGACGGTAGTTAGCTCTTCGTTGCTGGACTGCAGCTCTTCTTTGGCGGTTTCCAGTTCCTCGTTGGTGCTTTGCAGTTCTTCATTAGAGGAGAGGACTTCCTCGTTGGCAGTCTTGAACTCTTCAGAGGTGGTTTCATGCTCTTCAATGAGGGATTGCAATTGGGCGCGGAGTTGTTTTATCTCGCGGGAGAGGCGCTCATTCTGGCGCGCGAGAGGGAGTTCCTCGCGGGCTTCCTTTGAGGCTACACGTTGCGAGCCCTTGCTGGGGGCCGAGGTGACTGGCGAGTCCTGGAAGACGATGACATAGAAAAGCTGGTGTGAGTCTTCGTCGCGGACAGGGATGACTTCGAAATCTATTTGGCGGGTGCCGCCGTTAGATTGAATGGAAACGCCTTCCTTGCGGACAGGAACGTTTTCCTTTTTTGCGGTGTGGATGGCGGAGCGCAAGTCAATAAGGAGCCCTTCGCGTGCCATTTTCGACAAGCTGAAGGTAGGGTTGCCCGCGGCCGGTTCCAGATAGGCGCCGGTTTTACCGCGGAACTGTACAATCTCCATTTCCGAATTGACCACGATGCTGGCGGGAACAAAGCGGCTGAGTAATTCGCGTTCGACCTGTTTGTCGATGCCGATGGCGGTGGCGGGAATTTTTGGGGATTTGGGTTGTTCGTGACGACGCAGGGAATAGTCCACGCCGGTGAAATAGGTGACGAGGCGAGAGCCGGTGGTCTTCTTTTGATAGATCTTGTACTTTTTGTCGACCAGCGTGAAGTAATCGGTAAAGACTCCCAAACTCTCGGCGCCGCCGAGCATGAGGTAGGAACCGGGTTTAAGGGCGTAGTGCATAGTGGGGATGACGCGCTTTTGCAGTTCAGGCCCGAGATAGATGAGAAGGTTGCGGCAACTGACCAAGTCAAGGCCTGAGAACGGCGGATCTTTCGTGATGTTTTGTTTGGCAAAAATGCAAATCTCGCGAATGGACTGCACGACCTGGTAGCCGTTATCGACCCGAGTAAAAAAGCGCTTCAGGCGAGCGGGGGCGATATCTGCGAGGGCGGATTCCGGATAGATTCCGGCGCGGGCACGGTCGAGAGCGGCATCACTGATGTCGGTGGCGAATATCTGGACGGCGCGAGAACTCGCGGCGGCGGAGACGTTGGCATTGTTCGGTCCCATGTACTCCAAGAGAGCGATGGCCATGGAGTAGGCTTCTTCGCCGGTAGAACAACCTGGGATCCAGACACGAATGGGCCAGTTGGAAGACTTGCGATTTTTGACTACGGACGGGAATACCACTTTGCGCAAGGAATCGAAGGCGCCGGGGTCGCGAAAGAAGCCAGTGACATGGATCAAGACATCGCGGTAGAGCTCGTCGAGTTCTTTAGGGTTGCGTTTGATAAATTTCAAGTAGTCGTGGAGGCTTTCCACCTGGTTTACAACCATACGGCGCTTGATGCGGCGCTGGAGGGTGGACTGTTTGTAGTGAGTGAAGTCGACGCCCTTGGCTTCGCGAAGCATGGCGAAAAGGTCGTGAATGTCGTTTGGCGAGGCGGTCCCGAGGAGTTCATCGGGGCGAGTGGGAATACGAGCGATGTAAGGATGCTTTTCGATCCTGGTGAGCTCTTCGGCGATGGCCTTAGGAGGCAAAACGAAATCGACGCAGCCGGCTTCGACGGCGCTGCGGGGCATGCTGGAATACTTGGCGGTGGCTTCGTCCTGAGCAAAGGTGATGCCGCCGACGGCTTTGATGGCGAGACAGCCGGCGGTGCCGTCGGAAGCCGTGCCGGATAGGATCACAGCGATAGAGCGGTCGCCGCAGTCTTCGGCTAAGGAAAGAAAGAATTGATCGATAGGACGATGTTGGCCTTGCGTGAGGGTTCGGGCGGTCAAGTGTAACGCGCCGTCGCGGATGACCATGTCGGTGTTGGGCGGGATGATATAGACGTGGTTGCGCTCGACAGCCATTCCCTCGGTGACTTGGGTGACGGGAATCTTGGTGGTGCGCGAGAGGATTTCTTCCAGCGCGCTGTGGTGACTGGGATCCAGGTGCTGGAGAAAAACGAAAGCCATGCCGGTGGTGTCCGGCAAATTGGTCAGCAGAGTTGAGAAAGCTTCTAGCCCGCCGGCGGAGGCGCCCACGCCGACTACGGGGAACACTTTGTCTAGAGCGGAAACTTTTTGGTGGGAGGCCGGGCGCGGGGATGGAGAAACCCCGGCCTTGCGCTGCCGTGATAGACGCTTCTTCACCGAGAGGCTCCATGCGACCGGTAGAACTCACGGCAAATAGAGCAAAGGAGTGAGGTCAGTGTCAGAAAACCGGAAGCTTTAGAGTCGATACTAAATGTGGTAAGCGCACGGTGTCAATTGGGTGGAGGAAGTGCGCACCCCTACGACAGTGGAGTGCAGTGCAGACGCGTTACTACGGGGCGGCGGAGATCCACCACAGGACGCGGGCGACGATGCGCCAGCCGGAGCTTTTGCCGAGGACGACGGCTTGGTACTCGCGATTTTCGGACTCGAGCACGTCGAACTTGGGATAGCGGCGGAGACGCGAGACGCAGAGGCCCTTTTCTTCGCTGGTGACGATGACAACTTTTCCGTCGAGCTGAGCGCGATCGGTCTGCGAGGAGTCGACGGCAGCGATGTCGCCGTCGTGGATGAGCGGTTCCATAGAATGTCCGCGAACGCGGAGCAAGCTGGTGTAGCCGGGATTGGGACACCATTCCACCGGGGCGCCCATGATTTCTCGCGCGGGAATGTAGTTTAAGTTGCCGTGGCGATCGCCCTGGCCGCCGTGAGTGCCGACGGTGACCTGCAAAACGGGGATGGGAACCACTTTCTGTTTGCGGACGCCGCTGCCCGCGGCGGCCAATTCCATTGCATCTTCGACACGCATAGGGAACTGCTTTCGTTCGCGCTCGTTCAGAACGGGCACGACGTCGCTGCTTTGCAACCCGGCGCGTCCCCAGTAGAACCAGCAGTCCTGCTTGCCGGCGAGCTTGCCGAGCTCAATGTAATAGCGGGAAGTTGGAGCAAGAAGTCCGTTTTCCCAACGCGAGACGGTCATCGCGGAGCAGTCCAGCTTCCTGGCGAGTTCGCCTTGGGAGATTCCAAGTTTTTGGCGCAGATTACGGATCTGCTCAGCCCACTCGGTGGGACCGTGTTCCTTCCTTTTTCTTCTAGCCATTTGCTTCCTTGGATGCGTAAAGCAGCTTCACTTTCCAGAAACACAGCGCGATTTCAGATCTTCGAGCAGAGCGACGACGTTCGCGTAAGTGTCCGGCCCCTTCCAGGAAGAGAGAAGTCGCGATTGCACGAAAGCGCGAGCGAACCGGGAGATGCGCCTGGATTCGCGTTGACAGATACGGCCACGCGCCTGGTGGAGGATGTGCCGCGAGTTTGGGGACGACGCCGCATGTTTGACTGCGCTTGCTGCGACCCCGTTGGGTAGTGTACGGCGAAGGTGGCGAGGTGTCTAGAGATATTGAGAGAGAGAGAACGGTAGGAGAAAGGAAAAAAGAAAGGGGTGAGGGAGGAAGAGCATTGCCAAGGGTAACAGCAGCGATGTACCATCGATGTTACCCGATCGTGAGCGCGTGAAGCGTGACGGCGGGATTTTTATAACGAGAACTCCGATGAACGTGCAAGACAACAATCAAAGTCCCGATCTGCGGTGCCTTCCTTCGCTTTGCCGCGGTATCTACAATCGCGTGGCGCAAAAGGTGGGATGTGACCCATCCTACGTGAGCCGCGTGGCGCGTGGCGAACGCAACTCCGAAGCGGTATCGGAAGCTTTGCGCGCGGAAATTCAGCTCACGTGGGCGAAAGCCAGCGAGGGCGTTGTCGAATCCGCGGACAAGGCGCTGAAGCGCAAGGCGAGCACCGCGTCCGCGTAGTTTCTTTCGAAATTCTGACTCGAATCCGAAAAACCTCAGACTTCGGTGAAGTGTGTCTACATTTTGTCAGCGGACGCTTTGGCGTGGGCCAGGGTGACCACACCAGAAAAACCATGAGATCCAAAAAGGCGGACCCTTGAGGCTCAGGGGAAATGTGAGCGACAGGTCTATCGTTTGGACTGCAGATAGCGTTGTTGGACGGTCGCGATAAATCCTGATTTGTCCTCTTGCATTTGACGGACGAGGGCTTGATTTTCGGTTTTCTCGTGCTTGGCAGCCCAGAGGACCATTTCGGTGAGGACGGGAGCAAGATCGAGGCCCTTGGGGGTGAGCATATAGATGAGCCTTCGTCCGTCCGACGGGTCTTTTTGCGTGGTGACGATACCGTGAGCGATTAGCCGTTTCAGCCGGTCGGCAAGTATGTTCGTGGCGATTCCTTCGTAAGAGTCGAGAAATTGGGTGTAGCTTCGAAATCCGCGGAGCATCATGTCGCGGAGAATCAAGAGGGACCAGCGATCGCCGAGCATTTCCACGGACGCGTTCAGCGGGCATCCGGAGCGCCGTTTCGGGGCCGGCTTCTTGGAAGGCACAGCGTATCGTATCATTTATCACTTGCGTTTCGCAAGCGATGTGGCAGACTGGCATGCTGCAGCCGGTGAAATCTTTGGTGTCAAAATTTCGTAGGAATCGGAAGAGTCGCCTGGTTGTGTAGAGGCGTTATAAAAGGGAGCAACGGATGAGCGGAGTACGGCTACTCGTGGGCACACGCAAAGGCGCATTCATCCTGACTTCGGACGGGAAGCGCGAGCGGTGGGAAGTAAGCGGTCCGCATTTTGCGGGCTGGGAGATGTACCATCTGAAGGGATCGCCTGCGGACCCAAATCGATTGTACGCTTCGCAGACCAGCGGATGGTTTGGGCAGATCATCCAGCGCTCCGATGACGGCGGCAAAACCTGGACGCAGCCGGGAACGCCCCCTGGCGAACGGACCACGCCGGAGGGAACGCCGAAGGCGGAGAGCAACAAGTTCGTGTACGACACGTCTGCGGAAACGGGCAAACCGCTAACCACTCACCAGTTTTACGACGGGACCCAACATCCGTGGGAATTCAAGCGCGTTTGGCATCTGGAGCCGTCGCTGCATGATCCAGATACGGTTTATGCGGGAATCGAGGACGCGGCGCTGTTTCGCTCGAAAGACGGCGGCAAAAATTGGCAGGAGCTCTCCGGATTGCGCGGTCACGGCACCGGTCCGAAGTGGCAGCCGGGCGCCGGAGGCATGTGCCTGCACACAATCGTGCTCGATCCGAGCAATCCGCAGCGGATTTATGTTGCCATTTCGGCGGCAGGCGCGTTTCGCAGCGACGATGCCGGGAAGACATGGCTGCCGATCAACCGCGGGCTAAAGTCGCAATATATTCCCAATCCCGAGGCGGAAGTGGGGCACTGCGTTCACCGCATTGCGATGCACCGGTCGAAGCCGGGAGTGCTGTTCATGCAGAAGCATTGGGACGTGATGCGCAGCGAGAATGCGGGCGAATTGTGGCAAGAAGTCAGCGGGAATTTACCGACTGATTTTGGATTTGTGATCGATGTTCACGCTCATGAGCCGGAAACCATTTACGTGGTGCCCATCAAAAGTGACTCGGAGCATTTCCCGCCGGACGGAAAGTTACGTGTGTACCGCAGCCGGAGCGGCGGAAACGAATGGGAGGCGCTCACGAAAGGTTTGCCGCAAAAGGACTGCTACGTTAACGTACTGCGCGACGCGATGGCGGTGGACTCGCTCGATAAATGCGGCGTCTATTTCGGCACCACCGGCGGCCAGGTGTACGGTTCGGCGGATGCCGGAGACAACTGGACGCCCATTGTGCGGGATCTTCCTGCGGTACTTTCCGTGGAGGCGCAGACCCTGCCATGATTCGGGTTGTGCTGCCACCCCACCTGCGGGGGCTGGCGCACGTGGCCGGCGAGGTGCAGGTCGAAATCCACGGCGCGGTCACGCAACGCTCGGTGGTGGACGCCATCGAAGCAACTTACCCGATGCTGCGTGGGACGATCCGCGACCACGTCACGCAACAGCGCCGCCCTTTTTTGCGGTTCTTCGCCTGCGAGGAGGATCTCTCGCACGAATCGCCAGACGCGCCCCTGCCGGAAGCTGTCGTATCAGGCAAGGAGCCATTGCTCATCGTGGGAGCGATTGCCGGCGGGTGAGCCAGCGAAGTTTCTTTAAAAAAGGCTGAAACACCCGACCGTGTGCGCACGTTGAAGTAAGCAAAGAGAAGTCCGTAAGAAGTGGGCCAGGCGGTGTCAACCAGCAATCCGCATTCACTCGTAAGGAGAGGCAGAGATGAGACTCGAGTTGTTCTTTCACGATCTGACAGTCGCGCTCAGGTCCCTGGCGCGCGCCAAAGGCTTGGCGATTACGGTGGTGTTGACGCTAGCGCTTGGCATCGGAGCGAACGCCGCCATCTTTAGCTTGGTGCGTGGTGTGCTCCTTCGCCCGCTCGTCAACCGCGACGAAAATCGCCTGATCTATATCCGGCAGAGCGCGCCTGGTCTCGGCATCGACAACGCCAATTTCTCGGTACCCGAGATTCAGGATCTGCGCGCCGGCATGAAATCGCTCAGCGCCATCGGCGACTTCTCCACCATCGGCTTCACCATGGTTGGCCTCGGCGATCCTCGTGAAGTGCGCGCTGGCGTGGTCGGCGGAAACTATTTCGAGGTAATGGGCTTACATCCGGTGCTCGGCCGGCTCCTGGACATGCGTGACGACGGACGCAACGCCGCTGGCGCGGCAGTACTCACCTATCGTTTCTGGACCACAGTGCTCAAGAGTGATCCTTCCGTGGTCGGCAAGCAGGTCCGGCTGGGCGACCGTTCGGCCACAATCGTGGGCGTGCTGGAGCCGTCGGTTCCGTACCCTGCTGAAACCGAAATTATCGCCAACGTGGTCACCAGCCCGCATCACCTTTCGGCGACCATGGTCACCGGCCGCGTTCACCGCATGACCGAATTGTTCGGCCGCCTCGGTCCCGGCGCCACACTCGGGTCCGCGAACGCCGAATTGGGGACCGTCTACGCAGCGATGGTTCACGGGCATCCCAAGGATTACGCAAAGAACGGCGACAACCGCATACACGCCGTGCTACTTCGCGACCAAATCACCTCCGGAGCGAAAACCATTCTGTGGGTCCTGCTGGCCGCCTCCGTCCTGGTCTTCATCATTGCGTGCTCCAACGTCGCGAACCTGATTCTCGCGCGTAGCGTGCGCCGCGAGGGTGAACTTGCCATCCGCGCCGCGTTAGGCGCAAGCAGCGGAGCTTTGCGCCGGACTCTCCTCGCCGAAAGCCTCCTACTCTGCGGCGCTGGCGCGATTCTTGGCGTGCTCAGCGCGCGTCCGATGGTTGCCGTTCTCGCTCGCTACGCCGCGCGCTTCTCCCAACGCGCGCTCGACCTCACGATCGACTCCAGCATGCTGTGGGTCGGCGCCGGACTCGCCATTCTCGCCGCCGTTCTACTGGCGTTTGTCCCGCGCTTGCCGTCCGCGGGCGCCTCGCAGGGATTGGGGCTGGCTACCGGGGGAGTCCGCATCACCGGCAGCACCAGCCGCCGGCTGCGTATCTTCGCGGTTACGCAGATCGCCGCATCCTTCATGTTGCTGGCTGGCGCCAGCATGCTCATCAAGACTCTTCTGACCCTGCAAGCAACCCAGACCGGCTTCGACATGCATCGCGTACTCGCGATGAACGTGCCGGTCATGTCCTACGGAAAGAGTTCCGATCAGATCATCACCTTCTACAGGGAGGTTATTCGCCGCATCAACGAACTTCCCGGCGTGGATCGTGTCGCGCTCGGCACCACCGTGCCGTGGCGCGACGCCGGCAGCTTCGGACCGGGCTTCTCGTTCACTGGCGAGGGGCATGTGAAAGCTGATCGCGAGGAAGACCCGCGCGCTATGCTTCGGGTTGTTTCACCGTCATTCTTCGCCGCACTCGGCGTGCCGATTGTTGCTGGACGCGACTTCGACAACAATGATCGTCGCGGCGGCGAGCCCGTTGTGATCGTCAGCCAGAGCGTCGCGCAACGTATGTTCCCCGGTCAAGATCCCATCAATCGGCACATTATGTGGACCGACCCAGTGATGGATTTTATCTATATCACTAAGGGGCCGCGGCGCATCGTAGGCGTCGTCGCCGACGTGGACGATGAACACGTCGTGCCTGGCGCGGCGCTCACGGTCTACCATCCGTTCGGTCAGATACCGGATAATGAGAGCGCCAGCAAGGAGCTGCCCGTCTTTGGCGGCCGCATGTTCGTTCACACGCGGATGGATCCGTACGCGCTGGTGACCCCGATCACCCGCATTGTGCGCGATATGGCCTCCGACCAGCCCGTCGAGCACGCCGCCACGCTTGAAGACATCCGCGCAGAAGTGCTCACCCCAGATCGACTCAACACGATTGTCTTCGGCGGGTTCGCCGCGGTTGCTCTGGCCATCGCCATCGTAGGTGTCGCCGGCGTGTTGGCGTTTTCCGTCAGCGCGCGCACCCGCGAGTTTGGTATCCGTCTGGCCGTCGGGTCGCAGCCGGGGCGGCTGTTAGCAGGGGTCATCGCGGAGGGTGCCGTCATGGCCGGAGCTGGTGTCTTGGCCGGCGCGGTCTTAGGGTATGCCCTCGCCCGCTTGGCCGGCGGCTACATCTCAGACATCCGTATGCCTAGCGCGATACCCGTCATTGCGTCGGCATTCGTGCTGCTTGGCGCCGCGGTCATTGCTTCCGCTCTGCCGGCTGCGCGTGCCGCTCGCGTTGATGTCATGCAAGCGTTGCGGACGGAGTGAGGTCCCTGCGCCGAGGCTGGAGTTGGATGGGTCGGGTCCGCACTGGAGCGGCTGTTGGCGCAACCGCGATTTCGGTTTTGCTGATGTGCAGCGTCGCGGCCAAACAGAATTCTTCAACGGATAAAATTCGCGTAATTCCGAATGAGGGTCAGCGGCGCGTCGATGTCTTCGTTGACGGCCAACCGTTTACCGCATACGTATGGCCGGAAAGACTTGCTAAGCCGGTTTTGTACCCTTTACGTACGGCCAAAGGTACGATCGTCACGCGCGGTTTTCCGCTTGAGCCGCGGTCGGGGGAACGAGTCGACCATCCGCATCATACGGGGTTGTGGTTCAACTACGGGAATGTCAACGGTTTTGATTTCTGGAACAACTCCGAAACCATCAAGCCGGAAGACGCGCCCAAGATGGGCAACATCCGGCAGCGCGCAATCACTCTGGCAAAAAGCGGCCGCGATCAGGGTGAGCTCGAGGTCGACGCCGACTGGATTACGGGCAAGCAACAGCTCATTCTGAAGGAACACACGCGATTTGTGTTCCGGGGCGGACCAGATTTCCGCAGCATCGATCGCATCACCACTCTGCACGCTCTCAGCGAAAAAGTTGTGTTCAACGACGACAAGGAAGGCGTGCTCGGCGTGCGCGTCACGCGTGAGCTCGAAGCGCCATCGGACAAGCCGGAAGTTTTCACCGATGCGAGTGGGCGGCCCACAACCGTGGCCAAGCTCGACAATACCGGAGTGAACGGCGTGTATCTCACTAGCGAAGGGAAAAAGGGGGACGCTGCGTGGGGTACGCGCGGGCGTTGGTGTAATCTGAGCGGCACGATTGGGAACGAACCGGTAACCATCACGATTTTTGACCATCCCGCGAATCCGGGATTTCCCACGTACTGGCACGCGCGCGGTTACGGCCTGTTCGCCGCGAATCCGCTGGGGCAGAAAATTTTCAGCAATGGCAAACAGGAGCTGAATTTTGCGCTTGCTCCGAATGAACGCGTAACTTTCCGCTACCGTATCTTGATCTCATCCGAAGTTATCACCAGGGAAAAATCCGAAGGGGCCTATCAAGATTTCGTGTCAGCGTATCGCTAGATAGCCTGGAAGCTCGCCATACTGTTTGACTCCGCAAGCTCCGCGTACCAGAATACAAACCTTCCAAAGCCGATGCCTCTGAAGGATCCCAAGTCCCTCCGCAGCTATCGTTGGTACGGCCCGGATGATCTGCGTTCGTTCGGTCATCGTTCGCGCGCCGCATCCATGGGCTGTGTGCAAGCCGACTATGCCGGCAAGCCGGTGATTGCCATCATCAACACCTGGAGCGACATCAATCCCTGCCACAGCCATTTGCGCGCACGCGCGGAAGACGTGAAGCGCGGCGTGTGGCAAGCCGGTGGGTTTCCGGTGGAGATGCCGGCCATCACCCTCGGCGAGACATTTCAGAAGCCGACTACGATGATGTATCGAAATCTATTGGCCATGGAGACGGAAGAACTGCTGCGCTCCTATCCTGCGGATGGTTGCGTGCTCCTTGGAGGTTGCGACAAGACGACGCCAGCGCTGCTCATGGGCGCGATCAGCGCGAACCTTCCGGCGATATTTGTTCCTGCAGGTCCGATGCTTCGGGGCAACTGGCGCGGGCAAATTCTCGGAAGCGGCTCGGACGTGACCAAATATTGGACAGAGCGGCGCGCCGGCAACGTCGACCTGCAAGCGTGGACGGAAATCGAAGAGGGTATCGCGAGGTCTGCGGGAACGTGCATGACCATGGGCACTGCGTCCACCATGACCAGCGTGGCGGAAGCGTTGGGCCTTTCTTTACCCGGGGCCAGCAGCATTCCCGCGGTCGACGCCAATCATCCCAAAATGGCGAGTCGATCCGGACGCCGCATCGTGGAAATGGTTTGGGAAGGTCTCAAGCCACGGGATATTTTGCGGGAAGCTTCGTTCAATAATGCGATCGCGACGGTCCTCGCGCTTGGGGGCTCGACAAACGCAGTGATCCACATGATCGCGCTCGCAGGACGCGCCGGAATCTGGCTGACCATCGACCGCTTCGATGAGCTTTCGCGGAAGACTCCGCTGCTGGCGAACTTACGTCCTAGCGGGAAATATCTGATGGAGGATTTTTACTATTCAGGTGGTTTGCCGGCGCTGCTGAAAGCTCTCGGCTCGCACCTGGATTTACAATCTCTCACGGTCACAGGCAAAACGCTTGGCGAGAACATCGCACGCTCCGAAATTTACAACGACGACGTGATTCGCGGCAGCGATAAACCTGTTCTCGAATCTGGAGGCTTGGCCATCCTGCGCGGCAACCTGGCTCCCAACGGCGCGGTCATCAAGCCAGCCGCAGCCGAACCTGCGTTGTGGAAGCACTCAGGCCGTGCCATCGTATTCGACAGCTATGATGAAATGAATGCCCGAATCGATGATCCCGCGCTGGATGTCGATGCGAACAGCGTTTTGGTTCTTCGCAACGCCGGCCCCAAAGGCGCTCCAGGCATGCCCGAATGGGGTAATCTGCCGATCCCGCAGAAGCTGCTGAAACAAGGTGTGCGCGACATGGTGCGCATATCCGATGCGAGAATGAGCGGCACCAGTTATGGGGCGTGTGTTTTGCACGTTGCGCCAGAATCATTCATAGGCGGCCCGCTGGCGCTTCTGAAAGAGGGCGACATTGTGGAGCTGGACGTTACCGCACGCCAACTGACGATGCGTGTGAGTGACGAGGAACTGGAGCGGCGTAGGAGCGCGTGGAAGCCGAAGGACGGCATTTATCCACGCGGCTATGGCAAGCTGTTCCTGGAACACATTAAGCAAGCCAACGAAGGATGCGACTTCGATTTTCTCGAAGGCACTGCACCAATCCCCGAACCGGAAATCCATTAAGGCGGCCATAATATCGTTGCTCGTCTTTTCCGAACAACGCGTCCGTCCTCCAGATCAATCCTTGCTGCGGCGGGTTGTGCGATGCCCGCCAATGATCTTGCGGATAGCGAGACGACCGATCAGTATCCCAGTTTTTTATCCACGACGTTTAACAACATCTCTCCGCTACGGAATCGCTCGAATTGATCGATGAAAAAACGCATGGCGTTGTCTAGCCAATCGGGTGTGTGGTCCGCACAATGCGGGCATAGCAGAACATTTTCCATCTCGTAGAAGGGATGGCCCTCGGGCAGGGGCTCTTCATCGAAAACGTCCAAGGCGGCTCCTTTAATTGTGCCCTCCGATAGCGCCTTGATCATCGCGTTTTCCTCGATCACCGGACCGCGGCCGACATTGATGATAACGGCCCCGGGCTTCATGGCCGCGAATTCGGCCGGGCCAATTAATCCGCGCGTCTCGGCATTCAGAGGTGCAGCCACAACGATGTAGTCACAGCGAGACAATACACCGATGCGCTCTTCTGCGCCGAAGATTTGATTCGCTAAGGGGTCTGCACTATTTTGCTTGGAAACACGGCGCTTAATCGCAAGGACGTTCATTCCTAGCGGCCGCACCCTGGCCGCAACGGCGCGCCCTATATCGCCGTATCCGACAATGCCAATTGTTTTACCCGAAATGGGGAGCACGTCAAAAGGCTCCCACGCACCAGCCATTTGATTGCGAATCATGCGCCGAAAATCCTTGGCGAAGTACAGGATCGCGGCGAGGGCAAACTCTCCGAGGGACGGACTGAACACGCCACTCCCATTGGTCATCACAACGTCACTGGCAATGAGTTCCGGAAACAGCGTCCGCTCGAGGCCGGCCGAGCGAGAATGAACCCAGCGCACGTGGGGAGACATTAGGAACACTTCGCGAATCAAGGACAGCGAGCCCGACCAGTTGAAAATGACTTCCGCATCGGCAGCGGCCTTGCCGAATGCGTGTGTGGTATTGCCAACGACGACGTCCGCACTCTGGTGCAACTCGCCGAGCATCGAGAGCTGCGGCATGGCGGGTTCGGACAAAACGAGGGTAGAAAGTTTTTTCATGGCTGCGCTTCAGCAGGTGCGCCAATATTTCCAGTATCCTTCGTTGCGCGCGCGATGCGCACTGACGGGCGCGCTCTGCCCACAGCGAGCATCAGCACGCCTGAGAGAAGAAAGCTTCCCGTCAAATACCAAAGCCCTCCACTAAAAGACCTGGTGCGCGAAACCAAATAACCCAGGATCAGCGGACCTAAAAATCCTCCAAGATTGCCGACGGAATTAATTAGGCCGATGGCTGCCGCCGCCGCGGACTCGCTAAGAAATTCCGTCGGCACGGACCAGAAAGCGGGATGAAACGCATAATACGCGCCACCCACCATGCTGAAGAAAAGAATCGTCAGCGTCACGTGCGACCCCGACTTGATGGCGAGAAAAAGCGCCAGGCCGCTGAGCATTACGGGAATAGCCGCATGCCAGCGCCGCTCGCGGCCTTTGTCGGAATGCCAGCCATTCAGTTGCTGCGTCAGAAATCCAGCAGCGTAGGGTAGGGAAGCGAGCAGTGTTACTTTAAAATCGCTCTGCCCAGACAGCCGCTTCAGGATGGTGGGCAACCAAAACGCGATTCCGTAGTTTCCGGTCAGCGCAAAGAAATAGCAGGCAGTAAGCAGAATAACGTCGCGATGGCACAAGGCCTGCCAAATGCTGTAAGTGCGGGCATCCTGCTTAGCTTTTTTCTCTCGATCAAGCTGCGCCGTGATCCACTCGCGCTCCTTGGTGGGCAGCCAGTTGGCTTGCCCCGGCCAATCGGTCAGATAACCGAACGCGATCACGCCCAGAACGATCGCGGGAATTCCTTCGAGAATAAAGAGCCAACGCCAGCCTCGCAGGCCGAGCCAAGACAGCCCAAGGAGTAAGCCCGCCAGAGGCGAGCCAATGACATAGGAAAGCGGCATCGCCGCATAAAAGACGGCTACGGCCTTCGCGCGATCCGCTGCTTGAAACCAATGCGTTAGATAGACGACCACGGCGGGGAAAAAGCCGGCTTCGGCCACGCCTACAAAAAAACGCACGATATAGAGTTCCCGAGCGGTGTGGATGAAGGCCATCAGTACGGTGAGTATTCCCCACGAAATCATGATGCGCGCGATCCAGCGGCGTGCACTCCAGCGTTCGGCGATCAGTGCTCCCGGAATTTGCAACAACAAATAACCAAGAAAGAAAATGCCGGCGCCAAGACCAATGGCGCGATCGCTGAAACCCAAGTCCGCAGGCATCTGTAGCGCAGCGGCGCTTACGTTCATGCGGTCGAGAAACGCGACGATGTAGAGCAGGAAGAGAAACGGCAACAGGCGGATTGCTATGCGGCGCCTGGCGCCCCGCGCGACATTATCTGGTGCGCTTGCGTGAGATATCCGTATCGCTTCGTCGCGTTGCACCCGCGCACCTTATGTTTTCAGGGTCCGCGTCAGCCATTCGGACCTGACGTCGCGCGTAGTATAGCCAAAAAAACAATGGCCAACCCAGCTCATCGTGTCCGGTTCGGTAGAGCAAACCACTCAGCGGCTTCGAATATACTTATTCAGCATGAAGGCAGTGCGGTGCTGACGCTTCAGATGGAAAAACTGACACACGATCTGACGGGAAGGTACTGGCGAAACGTTTAATTCAGCCGACTACGGAAGGCCATCGATTCTCTACCACGTATTATAAAGCGTGCCGTCCGACGATACTTTATCCGAATTCGAATGTACGTCCACAATCCCCGTCGTCGACTGGTCCGGGCTCATCACCGTGTCCCCAATCTCCACGTGCCAGTCCTTGGCGCTCGTTATCGGGTCCGTGGGAATCTCGCGCAGGTATTGCGATTGCGGATTCACTAAATCTTCCAGGGCCTGTGGCGCCGCCTCTTTGTCCAGTGTGTAGTGGTCAATCGCCTGTCGCATCACCGATAGATCGCTGCGCAGCGTCGCTTCTTTCGCTTTTTGTACCGAGCGCTGGTACATCCCCGCCGCAATTCCGATCAAGATCATGATGATGGACACCACGATCATCAGCTCGAGCAGGGTGAATCCTCGAGCCGTCACTCCACCGGCCCGCCTTATGCTACCAGTTCGCATACCGCGTCCCATCGCTTGCTGTGGCCTGCGATTTCGAGTACACATCGAACACATTTTTCCCGCACCAACTCGTCGAATCCGGATCGTCGGACACGCATCGCAATCCCCAATCCGCCTGCCCCGTCATTGGGTCAATCGGTACGCGCCGTAGGAATCGCACCTTCTTGTCGTCGCCAGCGCCAAGTTTTACGCCCTTTACCAGCGTCTCCAGGTCGGGAGGATAGCCCTCGCTTCCAACCTCTACTCGAATCTTGTTGGAGTCCGCGAGGTCCTTGTAGCGATCGATCGCATCCTTCATTTGCCGCAAGTTGTAGCGCAGCAATTCCTCTTTTTTGTGCACGAGCGTGAATCGCGCAATCGGAAGCGCCGCCGAAGACAAAATCATCAGAATGGCGCAAGCCAGGATCAATTCCAGCAGCGTCATACCCTTTTCTGAAAGCTTTCTCCGATAATTAGTGGAAATTCTGCGCATATCACTTGCTCTTGCCGTCTACGGCTGTACCTGCAAAGTCGCTTCGCCGGTTACCAGCGCGATGGGCTTTTGCTGCGAATCCTTGGCGTTTACCTGCACAATCGACAGGTTCGAAGCGCCCGCCGCGATCCCTTTCACCACAATCCCCATGATCGTCCCTGTGCCGCTCACCCCCGCCGTGTTCGGCTGCCGCGTCGCGGAAATGATCGTCTGTCCGTGCTCTTTGTCATCGTGCGATACGATGGCGATCTCCTGCGTTCCACCCGACAAAAACCCTCCGTGCTGCACTTCCACAATGCTGATTACCGCCGGGTTGTATTGCAGCAGGTACGGAATCGAAAACAGGTCGTTCACATTCTCGACGACAACTCCAATGGTTTGCTGCTGTCCAACCTTCAGCGACAGGCTGTGCGGCTCAAACCGGATTTGCGCGCTCTTCGTGCCGCTCGGCACCGTGGTCGCAGCCCCCAAAGCCGTGGGTGTCGTCGCCGTTGCTCCCGGCGAGGCAGGAACTGCCGCTGCTCCTGGTACCTGTTGAGCGGTGTTCGCGGAACGCGGTTGATTCGATGTTTGCGGCTCGCTGTTCGGCAATCGCACCGATGCTTCGCGCCGCACCTGCACTTGCGACTCGGTGCCCGTATACAAGGGCCGCAGATTCGCTCGCGTCCATTCCGGCATGCGTACGATATGCGGCGTCAGGATAATCAGGATCTCGTCATCTTCACTGGTGTGTGTGTCTTCAGAGAAGAAGTAACGAAAGAACGGTATGTGTGCCAGCCCCGGCCAGCCATTAAGACCCCTCGCATCGCTGCGCGTTATCAACCCGCCCAGAACGTTGGATTCGCCCTCTTTCAGCCTGATTTCGTGCTCGATGTGCCTTTGACTGATGATCGGTTGCGTAATTCCGCCGATCGGTTGCTGTCCGGTTACCGAGGATACTTCCACCATCAACTTCAAACTCACTTCGTGGTTCGGGTGGATGCGCGGCGTCATATCCACGTTCACGCCCACGTCTTGATACTGAAATTGCGTGTTCACCAACGGGTTTACAAACCCCGTTCCCGCTGTTCCTCCCACTCCCACGCCGGCTTGGAAGCTGCCCGTTGCTATTGGTACCTTGTCGCCGATGCGCAGCTTGGCCGGCTGCCCGTCCACCGACCGTATTTCCGGGTTCTGAATAATTTTTGTGGTCGTATCGTTCAGCAGCGCGTTCGCTGTAAAGCTCGGCAACGTAACGGCGTAATCCGCTCCCGTGAGATGCCCCAGGCTCTGTAGGGTAATCGAATTGTTGTTACTTGTGGTGCTTGTTCCGTTGTTATTGTTGTTCGTGGTCGTCGAAGTCGTGCCCGGAGGAACCACAGCAATGCTCGCCGTTTGCCCCGGCGCAATACCCAAGTTGCGCGCTTTGTCCACGCGCGCTTCCACCACCTGCACCTGGATCACTACTTCCGGCTTCGCCTTGTCTACATCCGAGATCATTTTTCCGGCGATTGCCAGCTTATCTGGCGAGTCCCGGATAACGATGGCGTTCTGCCCGTTGATCTGAAAAATGCGTTTCAAATCCAACAACTGCCGCAGCCCCGTAACCACTTCCGTCAATTCCTGCGCCTGCACCGTGTTCGACAAATAGAAAGTCTGCACCACGTTTTCTTCATAATCGCGCCGCTTCGCCGGCTGGTCTGGATACACGAAGATCACATTCTCCGTCACCGGTTTCCACGCTGCCTTGGCTTCCATCGACACGATGTCCAGCGCCTGCTCCAGTGTCACGTTGTTCAATTGCACCGGGATTCGCCGCGCCGGAAAATCCGGGTCAAAAATTACTGTAAGTCCCGCAAGCTTCGCGATCGTTTCAAACGCGATCTTTGCGTCGTTTGTCATCGAGAGGCTGATGGACGTGTTTGGAAGCGGCTTGAGCTCCGGCGGCATGGACGAGAGTGGCGGCTCGCCGCTGTGATCTTCCTTCGGAGGCTCCGTGGCCGCATTATTCGCGCGATTCTTCTCCTCGATCTGGTTCACCGTCTTGCGCAATTCCTGCTCCGCAATCGGGCTCGACGGATCGATTGCCACCGCGCGCTGAAATTCCGAAGCCGCCGCCTCCAGTTGACCCCGCTCGCGTAACTTCATCCCATTCTTTACGTGCAGCGTGCTGGCCTCAAACCTTGCCTGGTTGAACTTGATCAGGTATTCCGCGTTTTCGGGATCGTTCTTCAGCGCCTTCTGGTAGTAGTCGTAGGCGGCGTCATAATCTTGGAGATGCTCCGCTTTCCGCCCTTGCGCATACTCCGTTTTGCCCTTGGGACACCCCGCCGCCATCAACACGGCACTCAGGCAACAGATCAACTTGCTAAAACGGCGCATGCACTCTCCAAATTTGCTTCAAAATAGGTGAATCGAGTCTAGCATCGGGTTAGAGGTCGGACAAGGTACGGCGGGTTGGCTGTCTTGCATACAGTAACCCCTCACAGCTAAGATTCAGTCTGCCGCAATATCTGATTGGATCTAGTGCCCAAACCATCGAAAAAAACCGAAAAGGCCGAAAAAAGCAAAGAACAGATCGTGGCGCAGAACCGCTCCGCGTCTTACAATTACCATTTGCTCGAGCGTTACGAAGCGGGTCTCGTACTCCACGGCACCGAAGTCAAGGCTCTTCGCCAGGGCAAGGCCAATATCCGCGATGCCTACGTCGATTTCAAGCCCAGCGGCCCTTGGCTCATAAACGCCCATATCGCTCAATACATGCCCGGCGGCCCGTGGAACCATGAGCCGTTGGGCTCCCGTAAGCTCTTGCTGCATAAGAACGAAATCCACAAGTTGGCCGGCCGCACCGAGGCCAAAGGTTTGACCGTAATCCCTCTGCGGATATACTTTCGCGACGGCATCGCCAAGTGCGAAATTGCGCTAGCACAAGGCAAAAAGACTTGGGACCGCCGCGAGGATGAGCGCAACAAGGAATCGCGCAGGGAAGCCGAACAAGCTATGTATCGCAACCGGAGGCGTTAACCGAATTATGCAGATCACCCTGGAAACAAGGCCGTTTGCCACGCTGGAAGCGGAGGCTGCGGTTTCTTATGTCTTCGAGGATGCTGATCCGATTCAGGGCCGCATCGCCGAAATCGATCAGTTCACGGACGGCCTGCTTCGCAAACTGGCTACCAGCGGCGAACTTACCGGCAAGCCCTTGGAAATGACCCTCGTGCACGCCCCTCGAGGCCTCAAAGCTTCCCGTTTACTCTTGGTCGGAGCGGGGAAACGCGAGAAATTCGACACGGCCATGCTTCGCAAGCTTGCCGGCGCCGCCCTTCGGTACCTTAAGTCTCGTTCCATCAAGCAGTTCGCGTGTGTCCTGCGCGAAAACGAATCCGTCGAAGCCGCCGCGCAAGCCGTTGCCGAAGGCGCCCTTAGCGCAAACTTTGAATCCGACAAATACAAAACCGACAAGAAAGATGCCAAGTCCATCGACTCGGTCGTCCTGACCGGTTTCCCGGATCAGGATCGTGCCGCAGCTGAAAAGGGTTTAGCGCGCGGCCGCGTCATCGCCGAATCGCAGAATTTTGCCCGTGACCTCATCAATGAGCCCTCCAACAAGCTCACCCCAAAGACTTTAGCCGAAAAAGCGGAGGCCATGGCCAAGCAAGCCGGCCTGAGCGTCGAAATCCTGGACGAAAAACGCATTACCGAGCTAAAGATGGGCGCTCTCCTCAGCGTCGCGCAGGGAAGCGTCGAGCCGCCGCGCATGATGGTAGTCACCTACACGCCCGCGAATCCCAAGCCCGGCGCTCCGGTTATCGGCCTTATCGGAAAGGCTGTCACCTTTGACACCGGCGGTATTTCCATCAAGCCCTCTGACGGCATGGAAAAGATGAAGTACGACATGGCGGGCGGCGCCACCATGCTCGGTGTCATGCGCGCGCTCGCAACGCTAAAGCCAAACGTCAAAGTGATTTGCGTTGTCCCCAGCACAGAAAATATGCCCGGGGGCCGCGCGCAAAAGCCCGGCGACATCCAGACCGCCATGTCCGGCAAAACCATCGAGGTGCTGAACACGGACGCAGAAGGCCGCCTCATCCTCGCCGACGGCATCCACTACGCCAAGCAGCTCGGCGCCACGCATCTCATTGACGCTGCTACGCTTACTGGTGCTATCGTCGTTGCTCTGGCCAACGTCAACGTCGGCGTCTTCGGTTCCGACCAGCCTTTCACCGACAAGTTCCTCGCCAGCGCCAAAGCCGCCGGCGAAAAAATGTGGCAGATGCCCATCGACGACGACTACCGCGAATTCATCAAAGGCACCGTCGCCGATATCCAGAACATCGGCAGCGGCAAGGGCGGCGGCGCCATCACCGGCGCCATGTTCATCAAGGAATTCACCGGCGACTCCCCCTGGATCCACCTCGACATCGCCGGCACCGCGTGGAACGACGATGCCAAGCCCTGGCTAGCCAAAGGCCCCACCGGCGTAGCCCTTCGCACCCTGATCCATCTCGTCATGTCCTACTGATCCCTCAGCATCCTGAATGATTCATTGCAGCATCTGCACACGCTGAGTAGAATCACGCGCTGCTGATCCTTTCGATTTTCAGCGCATTCGCGAGAACTCCTTATGCATCGGTGGATCAATGTGTTCTGCGTCATCGGATTATTTTTAGCTGCGTCACCCATTTCGCCGCGGACGCAGACTGCACCCACATTCGTCGGCGTCCGAACATTTCTCAGTGCTCCGTATCAACCTGACCTCGACAAGCTCAGCGCCGATTTCGCGGTACTCGGCGTTCCCTTTGATGAAGGCACTTGGGGCCAGCCGGGAGAGCGCTACGGTCCGCGCGATTTGCGAGAAAATTCCCAGGAATACGCTCACGACCTCACCGAAGGCTTTTACTACATCGACGGAGACCGCACGGTCCTAAAGGGCAAGCGATGGGTCGATGTCGGCGACGTAATCGTGTATCCCACTGTTCCCGCGGAAACAGGTCAAAAGATCACCGAAGCGGTTAGGAAGATTCTCGCCAAGAAATCCTTTCCGATTATTTTGGGAGGCGACCACAGCATCACTTTCCCCGTAATCCGCGCCTATGACGTTCCGCTAACCGTCGTGCACATCGACGCCCACCTCGACACGTGGAATGGTGCCAAGGGCAATCTGGACCACGCGTCCTGGGTTCTCCGCGTTGCAAAACTGCCAGCGGTAAAGAAAATCGTTCAGCTCGGCATGCGTGGCATCGCCAACGATCCGGAAGCCGCTGGCAACGCCAAAGCGCTAGGGACCAAGATTGTTACGGGCGAGGAAATCCACCGCCGCGGCGTTTCCGTCGCCATCGACGCGATCCCCCAGAGTGAAAATATCTACGTGACGTTCGACGTCGACTCCATGGATCCCACCCTCGCTCCTGGAACTGGAACGCTTGAGCCCGGCGGCCTTACATTTGCTGAAATCGATGAGCTTATGCAGGGGATTCCGAAAAAGGGAAAGCTCGTGGGCCTCGATGTTGTCGAGGTAAATCCCTATCGCGATCCTAGTGGTCGAACGGCACAGACCGCCATTCGCCTGGTGGTCGACCTGCTCGGCGCCGCGTTTCATTGACCCACTGGCCGTTACATTTTTTCCGGTGCTTCAATCCCCATCAAATCCAACGCCCGTACCAATTGCGCCTCCACCAATTCCGTCAACCCTAACAAAAACGCCCGCTTCTGCTCATCCGCTTCCGACAAAATGTGGTGCTTGTGATAAAAATTGTTGAACGCCTGTGCCAACTGGAACGCATACTTGGCGACGAACGCCGGCTCCTGCGCGACGATCGCGGCGTCCACCGCATAGTCCAGCGATCCTGCCGCCAATAGCACCTCCCACAGTCCATTGCCTTCCGCGCCCACTAAAAACTTCTGTGCTGTTTCCGGCGTCACCGCCACACGCGTCGCCCCAGCCTCAAAACCTTTGCGGCGAATTCCGCGGATGCGCACCACCGCGTACTGGCAATACGGCCCCGTTTCGCCTTCAAAACTCAATGCATCTTTAAAATCAAACGCAATGATCGCGCCGCGCGTGAACTTCAGCAGAAAAAAACGCAGCGCCCCCACCGCGATGGCGTGCGCTGTCTGCTTCTGCTCCCCCGCGCTCATCTCCGCATGGCGTTGCTGCACCTCGCCCCACGCCGCGGCTTCCAGCCGGTCGATCAAATCATCCGCTTTCACGCCCAACCCTTTGCGGCCGCTCACTTCCACATAGGAGTTCTCGACGTCGTTCGCCGACAACTCATATCCCATCTCCGCCGCGCAGCGCGGCGTAAGCACCACCCTCTCGTACGACAGATGGATCGAATTCTCCGCCGCCGCAGCATGGCCTAACCCGCGCAACCCCTGCGCCACGACGTCCTGCACGTACGCCTGCCGCGTATCGATCACGTTGTAGACCGTCCGCGCCGGCGCCCCGAAGTCGGGCGCCTTAGGATCTGTCGGTCCGCTGGTAGTGGCCCATACGTCTTCGCCCTCCGGCGCATGTGGCCATTTCGCATAATGAAAATCTTTCCCCAACAGCCCAAATTTCCAAAGCTGGTAAGCAATATCTTTGCCAACATAAGTAACAGTCCCGTTCGAGCGCACAATAATCTTGTCCTGCGTGTTTTCCTCTTCACTCTTCTCTGTGTCCTCTGTGCCCTGGGTGATCTCTGTGTTAATTCCTGCCTTTTCTTCCCCCCAGGGCATGACCCAGCAACCCGCCATGTTCCCATGCTGCACAAACTGAATTGCGCCAGCTTGTTTTAACTTCGCAAACGCCAAATCCCAAAAATGCAAATGCAAAATCTCGCTCTCCCGCGCCAGCAATTCGTAAGAAATCCCCAGCCGCGCCATAGTCCGCAAATGGCAAGTGACAATCGCGTCCGCCACCACTTGCGCGACCTCCGCTTCTTCTCCGCGCCCCTCTTCAATGGCCTTCAGCGTGTCGCCGCGCCATTTCGCAGCCTTCTCCTTGTCCTCCGCAAAAAACTGCGTGGCCTTCGCATACACATCCCAGCAGTAATAATCGAAGCGCGGATCCATCGCCATCATCTTCACGCTAACCGGCGTGCGCTTTTCCATATGCAGCAAGCCGATGACTACGTCCGCCACCTGCACCCCGGTGTTATCAATGTAGTTCTGCACCTGCACATTATTCCCCGCATACGACAGCGTCCGCGCCATCGTGTCGCCCAGCACCGCATTCCGTACATGCCCGATATGCGCCGCTTTATTCGGATTAATGCTCGTATGTTCAACAATAATTTTGTCAGTCTTGCGGGTCGCGCCTTGCGATGGAGTTGTTTTGTTTGTTTCGCTTTGCGCAGTTTCCCAAAACGTACCGCGTTCCAAATAGGCGTTTAAATACCCCGCTCCCGCAACGTCGATCTTCGCGATTCCTGGAATAGCCGGCAGCGCATTCTGGATCTCCTGCGCAATCTGCCGCGGCGCCCTCTTCAACCGCTTCGCCAGCTCAAAGCAAACCGGCGAAGCCGCCTCCCCCATGTCAATCTTGGGCGGCCGCTCCAGCACAATCGGCAACTCCACGCCATACTTAGCGCGAATGTGCTTCGCCAGCGCCTCCCGCAGCCTATTTGTGATCTCCAGATACACGCAGCCTCAATCAGTTCTGTGGTAGGGGTGCGCTTTAGTTTAGCCTGAGCCTCGAAGGGCGCATCCCCGCGAGCGACGCGAGTCGGTCCCCAAAATAGGCGTCGCCAGTTCGCTCCACCTTGCCAATCAATTTACAATTGCGAACCCGGCAGGGCATCACAGTATAGAGACGCGCCCAAGTTCGGTCAAAGCGCGTCAAATGCGAGCCACGATGACGCGATCGTCGCGCGACAGGCGTTCATCGCAGTTTTGCCTCAGTCCCAACTCCCGCCATTTCAGCCATTTACCAAACAATTAAATTCTTGCCTCTGTGCTATTCTGTCTTTGGGTAAAGTAGCGCCTACACTCCAGTCGGTCTCCCAACATAACAACATGACCTGTAGCTCAGGTCCGCCTTTTGGACCTGAGGGTTTAGACTTAGCCTGATCTCAGTCTCAGACCTGGGCAAGCGTCCTTGAATTAGTCGCCGCGGCTAACTCCACTAGAATGTGCAGATCCAAAACGTTTCAGAGTTAAGTCCTTTGGAATCCGCAGATCCGAGAAAGTAGGGGGGAGGGGTGGGGATCCCCATCCCAGATTTGACACCTCGCAAGCCCGCCGATACTATCGAAATGCTCCCGTCGACACATTTCTTGCGGGCTTGGCAGCACCGCCCCGGGGTTGCCTCGATTGTGGCGTACTCCCATGAAACTCGCGTATTTTGATTGCTTTTCAGGCATCAGCGGCGACATGACTCTCGGCGCTCTGCTGGACGCCGGCTGCGACCTACAGCGTCTGCGCGATGAATTGCGTGGCTTGCAGGTGTCCGGGTGGGAGCTATCCTCCGAAAAGGTGTGGAAGAACGGCATGGCCGCGACGCACGCCAGTGTGAAGACCGAGGACCAACAGAAGCACCGCCCTCTCAGCGCGATCCTGCATATTCTCAAAGAATCAAAGCTTGCGCCTGCCGTCCGCGACCGTGCTTCCGCCATTTTCCAGAAACTCGGGGAGGCGGAAGCGCGCGTCCACGACGTGCCCATCGATAAAATCCATTTCCACGAAGTCGGCGCCGTTGACGCCATCGTCGATATCGTCGGCGCGTGCATCGGCTTTCATGCTCTGGGAATCGAGAAGTTCGCGTGCTCGCCGCTCAATGTCGGCGGTGGCACGGTGAAGATGTCACACGGAGTCTTGCCGGTCCCCGCTCCGGCCACTGCAAATTTGCTGCAAGGCAAGCCGACCTACTCCAATGGCGTGCAGCGTGAACTGGTCACGCCGACAGGCGCGGCGATTGTGGCCACCTTGTGCGATTCCTTCGGCCCGCAGCCGCCGATGAGCGTTTCCGCCATTGGATACGGCGCGGGGACAGCCGACCTGGAAGGCCAGCCAAACGTGCTGCGGCTGATGATTGGAGAAGCGGCGGAAAAAGCTGTGCCCGGTTACGACCAGGAGATCACGGTTATCGAGGCAAATCTCGACGACATGAATCCGCAAATCTACGGATATTTTCAGGAGAAAGCCCTGGCCGCTGGCGCGCTTGATGTGTTTACCGGGTCAGTGCAAATGAAGAAGAATCGTCCAGGCACTCTGCTGACTGTTTTGTGCCGGCCCGCCGACGCGCAAGCGCTCATGTCCCTGATTTTCGCGGAGACCACCACCTTCGGCGTGCGCACCTACGCGGCGCAGCGCCGCGTGCTTCCGCGCGAATCCGTGAAGGTCGCGACAAAATTTGGTGAGGTGCGGGTCAAGCTCTCTCGCGTGAACGGGCGCATACTGCACGTTGCTCCCGAGTACGACGATTGCCGCAAGCTCGCGGAAGAGAAGAATGTGCCGTTGCAGCATGTCATCAATGAAGCGCTGCGCAGCTACGAAGGCAGCAAATAGTTCTGCTGTAAAGGCAACTGAAACCCAAAAATGGCGCAAGCGAAACCAAAATTCTATCTGACCACGCCGATCTACTACACCAACGGCTTGCCGCACATCGGTCACACGTATACCACCGTAGTCGCCGACACCATCCGACGCTACAAGCGCATGAACGGCTATGAAGTGGTGATGACCACAGGAACCGACGAGCACGGCGTTAACGTCGAACGCGCGGCGCAAAAAGCCGGCATCAAGGAATCGGAGTTCGTCGCCAAGATGGCCGAGGCGTGGCGCTCGTTATGGGATGAGCTCGGTGTTCCCGCCGATGAATTCATTCGCACCACGGAAGTGCGTCACGCGCGCACCGTGCAATGGTTGTTCAAGTTGTGCCGGGAGAATGGATACGTCTATCCCGGACACTACACCGGGCAATACTGCATCTACGACAACGCTTACGTGGATGTGAAACCGGGAGAAAACTGCCCGGATTGTGGCCGGCCCACCGAAACGGTCACCGAAGAGAATTACTTTTTCAAGCTTTCCGCATTTCAGCAACCGTTGCTAGATTTCTACAAGAAAAATCCCACGTTCATTCAGCCGGAAACCCGGCGGAACGAAATTCTCAGTTTCGTCGAGGGCGGCCTTCGCGATCTAAGCATCACGCGTACATCGATTCGCTGGGGCATTCCGGTTCCCGGCGAGGAGCCGCACGTTTTTTACGTGTGGTTCGACGCGTTGACGGCGTACCTGAGCGCCGTAGGTGGTCCGGAATATGAGCGCCGCGGATTCTGGCCCGCGGATTTACACCTCGTCGGCAAAGACATCATTCGTTTTCACACCGTGTACTGGCCCGCATTTCTGATGGCCGCGGGCCTTCCAGTACCGAAACAAGTCTGGGCGCACGGCTGGTTCCTGATCGATGCCGGGAAAATGAGTAAGTCCAAGGGCAACGTGGTGCAGCCGCGGCCTATCGCCAATGTGCTGGGAATGGACACGCTCCGCTATTACATGCTGCGCGAAACCGTCTTCGGCCAGGACGGCAATTTCAGTTACGACGCGCTGGTGCAACGCTACAACAGCGACTTGGCGAACGGCCTCGGCAATCTCGCTAGCCGCACCCTGACCATGATCGAGAAATACTGCGGCGGCGCGTTTCCAAAGGGCAGCGCCGATCTGGCAGTTTCTCTTGCACCGTGGCGCGCACCGGAACGAATCCAGCAGATTCGTTCGTTGTACGAGCAATATTCATTCACGCGCGCGCTGGAAGAAATCTGGCGCCTGATCACCGACGTCGATTTACTGATTTCAGAGCAAAAGCCGTGGACCCTTGCGGAAGACCCCGCGAAACGCGCGCAACTGGATACGGTGTTATGGATTGCCGCCGATACGTTGCGCGTGGTCGCGGTTCTGGCGCACCCCGTGATTCCGACATCGACCGAAAAATTATGGAAGGCGCTGGGACAAGGCGGAACGGTGGAAGCGCAGCGCATTGACGAGTTGCAGTGGGGAACGCTGCGGCCGGGAACAAAGATTGCAAAAACGGAAACGCTGTTTCCGCGAGTCGAAAAACAAGAAGCCATAGAGAGGATGGAAGCGATGGAAAGCGAACCTCAGAAGCCGGTAGTGGCGCCGCCAGCGGCAAGCGCAACTGCGGCGACCGGGCCATCGGGTGCTGCCGCACAGACTGCTCCCGACAAAATCGCGATTGAAGATTTCGCGAAGGTCGAGATGCGCGTAGGGCAGATCAAAACTGCGGAGCGCATTGTAGGTGCGGACAAGCTGCTGAAGCTCACCGTCGATATCGGCAGCGAAGTGCGCCAGATCTGCGCAGGCATCGCGCAATATTACGAGCCGGAGTCGCTCGTCGGCCGCAAAGTGGTGGTGGTGGTGAATCTCGCCCCGCGCAAGCTTCGCGGCGTCGAGTCCAACGGAATGATCGTCGCCGCCAGCGTAGGGCCGGAAGGCAAGCCCGTGTTGGCAGCATTCACGGAAGACGTGGAAGTCGGCGCGCGCCTTAAGTAGGCGATTCCTTTGTAGCGGCGCAGCATGCTGCGCCAGTCTTATGAACTCTCAAGTTTCGCACCCCGGGTATCGTCCGATGCGGCTGAAGAGCCGCGATTATTCCCTGCCTGGTCTGTATTTCGTCACGATTTGCGCAACTCAGAAGCGATGCATTTTTGGCCGAGTCAACGATGGGCAAATCGAACTAGCTGCACTTGGTCAAATCACATACGAGAGTTGGATCGCCATTCCCTTGCATTTCGCGCGAGTTAATTTGCACGTGTTTGTGATTATGCCGAACCATCTGCACGGGATTCTGGAGATCGCGCAGACGGGGCTGGCGCAGCATGCTGCGCGGCTACAACGGAACCGGCAATCGCGGTTGCAGGGTGTGCAACCTGGCTCGCTCTCTGCGATCATTCGCTCGTTTAAGGCAGAGGCAAGTAGGCGAGCCGGAGAAGAATTGCAGTGGAAGGGCAGGGTCTGGCAGCCAAATTATTACGATCGAGTGATACGGGATGGGAGAGAGTTCGCGGACGCCAGCCGCTATATCCTGGAAAATCCACAGAATTGGGAACGCGATTTGGAGAATCCAAGTGCAGTTCGACTCTTATCCGAAAAAGCAAGACTGGCGCAGCATGCTGCGCGGCTACAAAGGAGTCCGTGGGACCGACCTAGCTGACAGGCTAATATGGAACTAATTGATTCCCATGCGCATATTGATTTTCCGCAGTTTGCGGACGATCGCGACGCCATGCTGGCGCGGGCTCGCGCCGCCGGCGTCACCACTTTGCTTGCGATTGGGTCTGGGCCTGGGCCGGAGAAGCTCGATGCGGCCATTCCGTTTGCCGAGCAGCATGATTGGATCTACGCCACCGTGGGGACGCATCCGCATGAAGCCAAAGAACTCACGCCTGTTCACCTCGAGCGGCTCGCCCACCTTGCGAAACATCCGCGCGTGATCGCTTATGGCGAAATCGGGCTCGACTATTTCTACGATCATTCGCCGCGCGAGGTGCAGCAGCGCGTGTTTCGCGAGCAGATGGAGCTGGCGGCCAAGGCGAAGCTGCCCATTATCATTCATTGCCGCGACGCGTGGTCCGACTGCCTGGGAATGCTCGAACTGCACTGGCGCCCTACATGTCTAGGCGGCATCCTGCATTGCTTCACCAGCACGCTGGACGACGCGAGGCGCGGCCTCGACATGGGGTTCATGATTTCGTTTGCGGGAAATTCAACATATCCGAAGGCGCAGAACCTTCGCGACGTAGCGAAAGCTTTGCCGCTTGAGAATCTTCTGATTGAAACGGACTCTCCATTCCTTGCGCCGCAAGGGTTTCGCGGCAAGCGCAACGAGCCAGCCTATGTGGGCGAGGTAGCGAAGGCTATCGGTAGTGTGAGAAACTTAGCCGCGGACGAAGTTGCGCTGGCAACGGCAGGGAACTTCCGGCGCTTTTTTGGCCTAAGCGCCAGTCCAGTGGCAAGATCCGTGACAGCGGAACCGCACTGATTCGACCGCGCGTACTTGCGCGTGATACTGTGCGATGCGAGCGAACGCAGGATCGAAGCAGGCCAGGGAGAAAGTCATCACACTGCTGACAGCCAGGGAGATTTTTGATCTCGTCCGGGACGACCTAATCCTGGTCGAGCAGGAGTTGTCGCGGCAAACCTCGGTCTCGTTCGAGCCGGTTTCCGAAATCACCAGCTATCTTTTGGGCGGTGGCGGTAAGCGGCTGCGGCCGGCGCTCTTGCTGCTTTCCGCGCGCTATGCCGGGCAGAGCAACAGCCAGGGTGCAATTCGATTAGGCGCGGTGGTAGAGCTGTTGCACAGCGCTACGCTAATTCATGACGACGTGATTGACAGCGCGGATACGCGGCGCGGGCGGCCTTCCGCGAATTCGCGGTGGGGCAATCATCGCAGTGTGCTGGTGGGTGATTGGCTGTACATGTTGTCGTTCCAGATGGCGCTCGAAGAGCGCAACTTCCGCATCCTCGACATCCTGATCGATCTCACGCAAAAAATGGTGGAAGGCGAGCTGATTCAGCTCGAAAAGATAGGGCGCATCGATGTTACCGAGGAAGATGCGCTGCGGCTTGCGACTTACAAGACGGCGTGTCTTTTCAGCGGGTGTGCGCGCTTGGGCGCGGTGCTTGGCGGACTCGAAGAGGTCGGCGAAGAGGCCCTTGCCGAATACGGGCGCTACGCGGGGCTGGCGTTTCAGCTCGTCGACGATTTGCTGGACTTTACGGCATCGGCGGAGCAGCTTGGCAAGCCGGTGCTCAGCGATTTGAAGGAAGGCAAAGTCACGCTGCCGCTGATTTACGCTATGGAGAACGGGCATCGCGATGCGCGGGAGTTGGTGGCGCGGGTACTCGCGGAAAAGGAATTTGACTCGGTGCGGCCGGAGACGATTGTCGCGCTGGTGCAGGAATCCGGGGCGTTGGACCGCGCCCGCAACCTGGCGCACGAGTATGCGCACCGCGCGAAGGCTTGCCTGAACGGGCATGGGGATTCGGAGTATGCGCGGGCGCTGCTGACTTTGCCGGATTTTATTCTTGAGCGCGAGAATTAAAGTCTGCGGCGAGAAGGAGAGAACGAAGAGAAGAAGAATATAACGCTGAGACGCAGAGTACCCTGAGATTCGCAGAGACGATCACACCAGTGGATTCCCATCGATGCTTCCGTTCAAAGTCGTTTACCACGACAAATATGATTTGAATCTGGGTCCGCACGTTTTTCCCTCGGAGAAGTTTCGGCTGATCGCCGAAGCGCTTGCGACCGAGAAAATTGCGAGTCGCGACGATTTCCTGCAGCCATCGCCCGCGAGCGACGGAGATATCTTGCGCGTGCACACGCCCGAGTGGACCCGCAAGCTCAAAACCGGTACCCTGACCGCAAGCGATGTGATGCTGCTGGAAATTCCGTATTCGCGGGAGCTTGTGGAGGCGGTGTGGCTTGCCGCGGGCGGCTCGATTCTTGCCGCGCAGTGCGCATTGCGCGACGGCTTTGGCGCGAATCTTGGCGGTGGCTTTCATCACGCTTATCCCGACCATGGCGAGGGGTTTTGCGCGATTCACGACGTGGCCGTGGCGATCCGGCGTTTGCAGGCGGACAAGGCCATTGAGAAAGCGATCGTGGTCGACACCGACGTCCACCACGGCAATGGCACAGCGGCCATCTTTCGCAACGACCCTTCGGTTTTTACCATCTCCATCCACCAGTTGAACAATTATCCGGGGCACAAGCCGCCGTCCAGCGTTGACCTCGATATGGAAGATCGCGTGGACGACGATGAATATCTCGGAGCGCTCCTGCCTGCGGTGCAAAAGGCGCTCGATGAATTTCGCCCGGAGATTTTGTTTTACGTCGGTGGCGCGGATCCATTTTGCGAGGATCAACTGGGCGGACTGTCGCTGACGAAAAAAGGATTGATGGAGCGGGACCGCCGCGTGTTTGAGGAAGCGCGACGCCGCGGCATTCCGGTAGTAACGACGCTGGCAGGTGGATATGCGCGGCGCGTTGAGGATACCGTGCGCATTCACGTGAACACGATTCTGGCGGCGCGAGATGTTGCGGCGGAATTTCCATTGCGAGCTGCGTCGCGGGGATGAGCGCAGGCAGGGAACATAAATTTACGCCAGGGCGTCAGGGGCGCAGCAGTGCGGCGCCCCTACGAGAACTAAGAGGCGCGCAGGCGAATTTCGCCCGATACGGTGTGAACTTCAACGCGGCCGCCATTGCCGCTGCCCACGTGCGCGCGCAGCGAATGCTTTCCCTGTTCTTCGACCATTATGGGCATATCCGTTTTAATTTCGCCGGAAACCGCCTCAGCTGCCAGATGGAAACTTGCATTCGCCGGCACGTCTAACTGAACGGTCCCGGAGGCGGTTTTGAGATCCCAATAACTGTTTGCGCCAGGATTGCCCTGCACGTTTACGCGCCCGGATGCGGCGTGCGCTTTAACATCACTCGTGGCGCCTTCCACATCCACGGACCCGTTGGCGGTGGAGGCTTCGACGCGTCCGCCGGGCTTCAGGATTTGCGTGGACCCGGAAAGCGCGCTGATGCGCACGTCTCCCTTGATATTGGAAACGGTGACGGTCCCAGAGGCGCTGTTGGCGCGAAGGTCTTCACCGATATTGTCGGCGCGAATCGAGCCGCTCAGCGCCGAAAGCTGTGTTTGCCGCTCGATATGACTCACGCGAATCGACCCCGAGGCAGCTTCCGCTTTCACCGGGCCGCGCACATCTTGAATCGTCTGCGCGCCGGCGAGAACAGACGACGCGACTTCCGTATCGTGGGGCACTTCAATCGTGTAACTGACGCTGACGTTGCGCATGCGGCGCATCTCTTCGCCGATGTGGATGGTATTGCCGTGCTGCTCGACAGGCGGATTGGCGAGCAGGTCGCTGATGCGTTTGTCTGCGCTGTCGAATCCGAAGCCGGAAGCGCGGGCATCGCCATGAATGTGAACTTTGCCGTCGCCGCTGCCGGTGATGGAGACGTCGCCGGCAGCATTGTTGAGTTCGAGGCGAATCGGGCCACTGACGCTGAGCGTGCGATCAAAGCTGCCGCTGGCTGCCGGCCCCATGGCGCATCCCGCGTTCAGCCATGTGGCGATCAGCAAACCTGCGAGCGGAGCGAAAGTACGACGGTTCATCGTTCCTCCATTGGCGACTTCAGGTGAACGCGGCGTGACTACAGCGACGGCGTGAACCTGTCTAAAGGAAGATACGGAAATCTGCGGAATTATGTTCCGAACGCCGCGTGCGCTCAAGAGCGTTTCTGCTGGGGCAGCGTTTCGTTCAGCGAGCCCTGGCGGTAGCCTTCAAGATCGAGCGCGACATAAGTGAAACCCACGCGCTTCAACGCTTGTGAGATCTGGGCGCTGGTTTCCTTGGAGAAAGCGCGGTCCATTTCCTCCGGCGCGATTTCGACGCGGGCGAGCTTGTCGTGCAAGCGCACGCGAAATTGGCGAAAGCCAAGCTCCCGCAGCGCTGCTTCGCCACGTTCAATCAAGGTCAGGCGCTCGGGAGTGACTTCGGTGCCGTAAGGCACGCGAGAGGCAAGGCACGCGGAGGCGGGGCGGTCCCAAGTGGGCAAACCGGCGCGCCGGGAGAGCTGGCGAATTTCGGATTTGCGCAGACCGGCATCGAGCAGCGGCGCGAGCACGCGATGCTCTTTTGCGGCGCGGTGGCCGGGGCGGAAGTCCAGCGTGTCGTCCGCATTGACGCCGTAGGCGGTGGCCGCGAAGCCGCGCTGCAGCGCGATGGCATCCAGCACGGAGAAAAGTTCATCTTTGCAAAAGAAGCAGCGATCGGGAGCGTTCGCGCGATAAGCAGGATTTTCCATCTCATGAGTTTCGACGAATTCGTGATGCACCTCGAAGGCACGTACAAATTCATCGACGGCGGCGCGGTCGTATTCCGAGAAACTTGGCGAAAGCGCGGTGATGGAAAGTGCGCGCTCGCCCAGCGCACGCTGCGCAGCCCAAGCGAGGTACGCGGAATCCGCACCACCCGAGAGAGCAATGATCAGGGAACCAGCATCGGCGAGCCGTGCGAGCAGCGAAATCTCTTTTTGCTCCGGTGAAGTGCCGGAAGCTTCCGCGGCACGAATGGGAACGAACGTACTCATCGTCAGTCAGTATAACGCACAGTTACGATGCATTGTGGGTTGGGAGGGGCGGCAGAATCTTACCTATGGATTTGCGAGCGGTTGAGGTCCTTCGCCTATCCTTATCGGATAGCCTCAGGATGACACCGTGTGCAGCGTTGCGACGGCGAGTTACTTGAAATCCAGCAGCACGTCTACCGTGCCCTTGGCTTCGTTTGGTTGCAGCCAATGGCCGACCTCATCGTAATGTATCGGCAGATCCTTGAAGATTTCGGTGGAATGCGCTTGCAGCTTGGTGAGAAATTCCTCGTACTTCACTTTATCGAAGGTTGCGCCTTGCGGAATGGCCCACGCGTCGCGCACATGTTTTTCGGCGCTGATGGATAATCCGGTGATTGTCATCGAGCCGAAGTGGAACGGCTTTCCTTCTTCAACCTTGACGTTGTACGCAACCGTGTGTGCGGTGTCGTCGTAGGTCGGCGTCGGCTCCACTTTTGCTTGCATATAGCCGCGCCGGCCGTACTCTTCGCGCACGCGATCCCATCCTGCTTCCATGGCCATGCCGTCGGCGACGTCGCCGGCTTTCAATCCGGCGCTATTGGTCAGCGTGATTGTGGAGAGCACGTTATTGCCGCTCCACTCCACGCCTTTCCAGTGATACACCGCGCCGGGAGCGATCGGTACATACACGGGAATCTGCTCGGGTAACTTTTGGTTCGGATTGCCTGTGAGGCGCACTTCCGGCGGGCCGAGCTTGGCGCGCAGAAATCCTTTTTGCAAAAATGTCGGGCGAATCTGCTCGGTCAAGAACATGTCGATGGCCGAGCGCGAATAGGGCTTGCCGAGCAATTCCGGGAGCTGCTGCTTGACGGTCTGCGAGGTATTGAGCGCCGGATCGCTGAACTCGACCCTGGCGATATGCAGCGCTTCGGCATTGATGCGGAACAGTTGCACGCTGCCGTCGCCGCTGGGATTGGGAGCTACCTGATGTTCGACCGCGGCCTGCAGTCCGTGAGTGACTAGAAATTGTCCGAGGGCTTCCGCGGCTTGATCCGCGACGGCGCCGGCTTCGGGGAGCGTGCCGTCATAAAAGGGAAGCTTGGCGCGAATTGCGTCGCTCAGCTCGCTGTCCGCGAACCAGGGGAAATTGTCAAAGTATGCAGGAACACGCGTCGCCTCTTCGACGTGGAAAGTGAGAACCACACCGTCGGTACGCGATTGGAAATTGTAGCGAACCTTGGCGAACATTCCGCTCTGCACTAGCTTGTCGGCAGCGCCTTGCAGATCGTCTTTTCCGACCTGCGCGTTCAGTTGCAGGCCGCAGAGGGCGGCGACTTGCTGCGCCTGCAAAGATTTGAGCCCTTCGGAGTGGATTTCGCGTAGCGGGGCAGTCGCGAGATTGGGGCTTTGCGGCCAGGCAGAAGCGACACAGGTGGCCAACAGAATCAGTGCAGTCGGAATACGTACGCGCATGCAGTTAGTCTACCGAAAAAGGTTGGTGGTTGCTGGCAGCCGCGCCCCGACGGGAAATACTATTCCACGGTGACGGATTTCGCGAGATTGCGGGGCTGGTCAACGTCGCAGCCGCGGCGCACTGCGATGTGATACGCCAGGAGCTGTAGCGGGATAATCTCGAGCAGCGGGGAAAGAAGTTCTGGAGCCGAGGGAATTTCGAGTACGTGGTTGGAGGCTTCGCGGGCCAGGTGATCGCCGGCGGTGACTACGGAGATTACGATGCCGTCGCGGGCGCGCACTTCTTGAATGTTGGACACGCTTTTTTCATAGCGCGTCACGGAATCAGGATCATTCTCATCGTGAGTGGCGAGAACCACTACCGGGAGATTCTCGTCGATCAGCGCGTTTGGCCCGTGCTTCATTTCGCCGGCCGGGTAGCCCTCCGCGTGAATGTAGGAAATTTCCTTGAGCTTTAGCGCGCCTTCCAGTGCGATGGGGTAGTGGATGCCGCGTCCGAGGTACAGAAAATCCGTGTTGCGGAAGAACTGCCGGGCCAGCGTTTCGTACAGACCGGTTTCGTCGCCTTGCAGCACGGTCTCGATTTTGTGCGGGATACGCGTAAATTCCTGGAGCAAACTCTTGGACGCTTCGGCGGATAGTTTGCCGCGGACTTGGCCCAGGTGCGCGGCCAACAGCAGCAGCGCGGTCAATTGCGAAGTAAAGGCCTTCGTCGACGCAACGCCAATTTCCGGACCGGCGTGCGTCAAAATCGAACCCGCGGCTTCGCGTGTGACCATAGAGCCCATCACGTTGCAAATTGCGAGAGTTGGTGAGCCTTTGAGCTTGGCTTCGCGCTGACCGGCTAGCGTGTCGGCGGTCTCTCCGGACTGACTGATGCACACGGTGAGAGTCTTGCCGTCGAGAATCGGGTCGCGATAGCGGAACTCGCTGCCGTAGTCGACCTCCACCTGCATGCGCGCCAAGCGCTCGATCATGAATTTTCCGGCCAGGCCGGCGTGCCAACTGGTTCCGCAGGCCACGATGCGCACCTGATTGAAATCGCGGAACTGCTGCTCGGTAATCTGCATGTCGCCGAGAAAGATTTTCCCAGTGTCCTGCGAGATGCGGCCGAGCAGGGTATCGCGCACGGCGCGCGGCTGCTCGAAAATTTCTTTCTGCATGAAGTGCTTGTAGCCGCCCTTTTCCGCCATGATGGGGTCCCAGGTGACGTGCTGCGACGGGCGTGTGACGGGGCGGCCGTCGTGGTCCATCACCGAGACGCCTTGCTGCGTCAGAACCGCGATGTCTCCGTCAGCGAGGAAAAAGATTTCTCGCGTGTGCTCCAAAAGTGCGGGGATATCGCTGGCCACAAAAAATTCGCCGTCGCCCAAGCCAATGACCGATGGCGGTCCCATCCTAGCTGCGACGATTTTGTGCGGGTCTTTCGCCGACAGGAAAACCAGCGAATAGATGCCGCGCAACTCTTTCAATGAGCGCCGAACAGCCTCCTCAAGCGGCGCGTTCTTGGAATTCTTTTCCACCAGGTGCGCGACGACTTCGGTGTCCGTTTCCGTGACAAACTTGTGGCCTTCGCGCTGCAACTGCTCTTTCAGTTCCAAATAATTTTCGATGATGCCGTTGTGCACCACGACGATTTGGCCGGTGCAATCACGATGCGGGTGTGCGTTTTCTTCGGTGGGGCGGCCGTGTGTGGCCCAACGCGTGTGGCCGATTCCATAGGTGCCTTCGATAGGGGATTTCTGCAGAACCTCTTCGAGATTGCGTAATTTTCCAGGCGCGCGGCGAACTTCGAGCTTGCCGTCATTCACTACGGCGATTCCCGCCGAGTCGTAACCGCGATATTCCAGCTTGCGCAGGCCTTCAATGATGACGGGAACGACCTTTTTGGGTCCGATGTAACCGACAATTCCGCACATCAGGCGGTTTCTCCTGGGGAGAACTGACTTTGCAAGCGTAACACGGAGTTTCTATGGGTCGTCACATGTGATCGAGCAAATGCGGAAAACAGAAAAATTCAAAACGCCCGCGGAAACCTGAGATTCAGTCCACAATCTCGAAGCGGTATTCCTCGATCACCGGATTGGTGAGCACTTCCTTGGAAATGCGCTCGAGTTGCGACTGCGCCTCGTCGCGGCTCCAGCCATCGAGATTCAGCACGAAAAATTTACCTTGCCGCACGTCGCTGACCTGCTTGTAGCCCAGTCCAGAAAGAGCGTGCTGGATGGTTTGCCCCTGCGGATCAAGAACCGTGCGTTTCGGCATCACCCAAACGTGTGCTTTCATAAGGCCAGTATAACAGTGGGGCAGCCATTTCTGGCTGCCGCCCGGCAGGCCGGCTGCCCACCTCACCTCCTCTGAGTTGCAGATTTTCCGATTCAGGCTGCGGTAGTGAGCCATAGCGTTCGGGTGTACATTGGTCGCAGGGATGGACGAAACATGACGGCAGAAGCCAGTCGCGGCAAGGCAAGCAATGACGAGGTGTTGCCGGCGTTGCCTTTGGACGCTTGGAAAGACACGCTGGCTACTTTGCACATGTGGTCGCAAATCGTGGGGAAAGTGCGCCTGAAGTTGTGTCCGCTGGTAAACCAATGGTGGAACGTGCCCTTCTACATCACGGCGCGGGGCATGACCACCTCAGCAATGCCCTACGAGCAGCGCGCGATTGAGGTGCTTTTCGATTTCATGGACCACAGAGTGATCGTCGAGAGCAGCGACGGTCGCGCGGTCACGTTGGCTCTCAGACCGCAAAGTGTTGCCCAGTTTTACAAAGAGTTTATGGCGGCACTCGGCGACCTCGGCGTAAGCGTTCACATCTGGACGACGCCGCGCGAGGTTCCCAATCCCATTCCATTTGAGCAAGACAACACGCACGCGGCGTATGACCCGGAAGCGGCTCATAAATTTTGGCGGATACTGGTCTGGGTTGACCAGATACTTAAAGAATTTCGCGCGGGCTTTCAGGGGAAGGCCAGCCCCGCGCATTTTTTCTGGGGAAGTTTCGATTTGGCGGTTACTCGTTTTTCCGGGAGAGTGGCGCCCGAGCGGCCCGGCGCTGATTCCATCACGCGCGAAGCTTACTCGCATGAAGTCAGCAGCGCGGGATTCTGGCCGGGTGGTGGTGACATCCCCGGTCCGGCTTTTTACTCCTATGCTGCTCCGGAGCCGCAGGGTTTTGCAGAACAGCGCGTTCGGCCGCAGGCGGCTTTCTATCATCCGCAACTAAAGGAATTCTTGCTGATGTATGACGACGTGCGCGCTGCGCTCTCTCCGAAGGCTGCGCTGATGGAATTCCTGCAGAGCACGTATCGTGCGGCCGCCGATCTCGGGAAATGGGATCGCAAGGCCTTGGAGCGCCCGGTTCATGGGTGAGCGCCGGGGCAGCCATCATTAAGTGCCCAACTATTTTGCGGGCAGGCCGGTGAAGCGAATTCCCGCGGTGTGGACTTTGTACCGGATATTCAGCCCAATCAGCAGCGCCGTAACCGACTCCACGATGCGTGCATTCTCCAGCTTTCCGCCATTTAGTGCGCGCACGCCTGGAATCTTCATCGCCAGCTCCATGGCCAGTTGCTTCGCTTTTTCGTCATCACTGCAGACGAGCACGTCGCAATCGACCTTGGCAGCGCCTGCCAGCAACTCGGCGCTTAGATTGTGAAACGCAGCCGCGATGCTGATTCCAGGGGGGAGTAATTCGGCCGCAGCCTCCGCCGCTGAACCCTGCCACACTCCGATCGTGCGCGTCGGCGATCCGCCTATGGTCGCGGCCAGCGGAACCGTCGTGTCGATCACGATGGTGCCGGGCTTCCAAACGGTCTTCAATTGCTTCAGCAAGGCCGCTTGGCCGGAGAAGGGAAGGGTCAGCACCGCGACATCGCACTGCGCGGCCGCAGCGGAATTGTCCGCACCGTCGATTTGCGCGGCGCCGCCGATTTCCGTGCGAAGGTGCTTCGCCGTTTCCTCAGCGCGCGAGGCTTCGCGCGAACCGATCACGATGTGCTCGCCCGCGCGCGCGAGCCGGTTCGCCAGCCCCGAGCCCTCAGGCCCGGTGCCGCCCAAAATCGCAATTTTCCGCGCCATCATCGGACTCCTTGACGCTCGTCTGTGGCGATAATTATACGTGAGGCCCGGGCGCGACCTTGCGCTTGGTCTGTGTTATCTTCAAAAACTTCGATAATGGCGCCGACCACACCAACCAGTTCCGAGTTCCGCCTTGCACTAGGGCAATTCGCCACGGGAGTCACCGTGGTCACGGCCCAACGCGCGCCAGGCCGCGTGCATGGCATGACCGCAAACTCGTTCACTTCCGTATCGCTGGATCCGCCGCTGATTCTGATTTGCGTGAGCCACGGCGCGCAGTTGCTGCCGATGGTGCAGCGGGAAAAGCGTTTCGGCGTAAATATACTCAAGGACAATCAGCGAGCCATTTCCGAATACTTTGCAAGCACAGAAGAAAGCGCGGAGACGGAAGAGCAGTTGGGCATTCGCTATCGCTGGACGGAGACAGGCATCCCGTTTCTGGAGGATGCCTTGGTGCATCTAGCCTGCTATGTGGTGGATTCGCACGTCGCCGGCGACCACACCATCTTCGTCGCGGAAGTGCAGAGCGTCGAACTTTACGATGGCGAGCCGCTGCTGTACCTGCGGGGCAATTACCGGCGCGCGGAGTGTTAGTGCCGGCACGCAGCGCTTTTAGTGATGGCCTCCGAGAGGATCGCGCTTTACTCCATATTCCGTTCCCCATTTGTCGGTCATCTGCGCGCGGATTTCCCACAGCTCCGGAAAGAATTTGTGGCGCATGCCTTCTTCCAGGATTTCCACCGGGCGGCCCTTCAGCGATTTCGAGCCGAAGCCGATCGTTCGATGAATGAGCTGCATGTGTTCGTAACGAAATTTCTGGAAAAGTTCGTCGAATTCGGCAAACGCCTCGGCGACGACATAGGCGTCGCTGTGCGTGTACTCCGTGTCGTAAACCTTCTCCAGCGTCAGGCCATGCTTATCGAGATAGTGCTCCTTGAAGGAATTCCATAGCGGCTGGTACATCTTCAGGAGCACGCGAAAGCCCGGCGATTCCTGTCCGCTGCCGTTGCCGAGCCGCAAGCGAATTTGCTGATACTCCTTGGGCGACATGATTTCCAGCAGCGCGATCTGTTGAATCATCAATCGTTGCGCGGTGTGCACGCGACGGAAAAGAGTAAGCACGCGATTGCTATTTTCCTGCCGTAGATAATCGTCAATATCCAGCAGCGTGTATGCGATCAGCTTCATCCAAAGCTCTTCGACCTGGTGGACGACCTGAAATTGCAATTCATCGGCGTTGCACAGCTCATCGAATTTCGATTGGCAGGAAAGCAGCGCCTTGGTATTTAGATACAACTCGTAGTCGAGCGTGCCCTCGCCGCCCATAATCGCGTAAAACTGTTCGCGGTTCACAACCATGCCTCCATCGCGCGTCAGAGCCGATACGTTTCCAATCTACATTGAGGGTACCGCAAGTCTGCAGGTGGGGCTAAGTGGCGGTCAAAAAAGGCAGGTTAACTTCGTGGCCCGTTAGCGCTCTGAACTTCCCGAGGGGCGCGTCTGCTCGGTATCGCCGACATCTTTGCGGTGGCTCCTCACTTCGCGCAGCGCATACACCGGCTTGTTCTGCGATTCGTAGTACGTGCGCGCGATCAATTCGCCGAGCAATCCCATGGACACAAGTTGCACGCCGCTGATGAACAGCGCTACGGCCAGCAACATCAGCGGTCCGTGTTGCGTCATCACGTTTACGCCGTGCGCAAATTTTTCAAACGCCAGATAGCCGGCCAGTGCCATTCCCAGCGCCGCCCCGCCAAAGCCCAGCAAGCCAAAAAATTGCAGCGGCCGGGTCGAATAGTCCAGCAGAAACTTGACGATCAGCAAATCCAGGAATACGCGAATCGTGCGCCCGATGCCGTAATTGCTTTTCCCGCTCTTGCGCTCGCCGTCTGTAATGGGCACTTCCGTGATGCGCGCGCCCGTGGAGCTCGCTAGGGCTGGAATGAAGCGATGCAGCTCGCCGTACAACTGAATTTCCTGAATGATTTCGCGGCGGTAGGCCTTGAACGTGGTGCCGAAGTCGTGCAGGTCGATCCCGGAAAGTTTGGCCATCATCCAGTTGGCCACCCGGCTCGGAAACTGCCGCAGCAGCCAATGATCGCGGCGCGCATACCGCCAACCGCTGACCAGGTCGTAGCCTTCCTCGATTTTTTCCAGGAAGCGGGGAATCTCTTCGGGATCGTGCTGCAAATCCCCGTCCATGGAAATAATCACTTCGCCGCGCGCGAAGTCGAATCCCGCTTTCAAAGCCGGGGTCTGCCCGAAATTTCTCCGCAGCCGCACCAAATTCACGCGGCGATCGTGCTCGTAAATATCGGAAAGTACCCGGAAAGAATTATCGCGGCTGCCGTCGTCGATAAAAATCAGTTCATAGCTCTCGCCGATGGAGTCCATCACTTCCGTGAGTTTCATGTACAAAGGTGGGATATTTTCCTGTTCGTTGTAGAACGGGACCACGATGGAATATCGGACGCTGGATTCGCTTCTCATACCGCGCTGCCCACGAAGCCATAGTCTATCAGGCGTATCCCCTGGGATGCGACAAGATTTCGTATTTCCGTGTCCGTCAGAATCTCCAGCTCTTTTTCACGCGAAGCTTGCAGCCGCGTCTTGGTTTTCCGCAGAGCGTTGTCCGCATATCCGGGATGACACATCAACTCCGTCGTGCCCTCGGGCAAGTTTCGGAGCAGCCGCGCCACGCCTTCCTTGGTCAGTTCGCCTGTTTGCGCGATGCCGCAAAAATAGTCCGCGGTGGATACTCCCGCGCGCTCGGCCAGCTCGCGCGCATCGCGCGCCAGCAATTTCAGTCCGCGTGCCTGCACTCCTTGTTTGAGCACCACCGCGGCATGCAATTTGCCTGTAGACAGCGCCGACCGCAAACTCGACGCTTCGTGCGACACGCGAATCGCGCCAATTCCGTGCCGCTTCGCCAGGCGCAGCGCAATCTCAAACAGGCCCGGCAGCATGTGCACGTGTTTGTGACCGTCCAGGTGAGTTGGCTCGATTCCCGCTTTGCGAGCCTTGGAAATTTGCGCTTCCCATTCGATTTCGACTTCGCGCAAGGACAGACCACGGGTCGCGATTTTCACCAGCAGGCTATCCGGTCCGCCCTCGAACTCTCCGGCATCGTTCACCAAGCTTGGCACGGCCTCGCGTGGTGCGCTCGGCGGACCGTCATTCAAATTCAAATGCACCCCTACGCCCAGCCCGCGAGCCACGCGTGCCAATTCCACTGCTTCGGCAAACGCCTCGCCATTCACCAGCAGCGACGCGCTGGTCACAATTCCATTGCGATGCGCCTCCGCGATGCCGCGGTTCACTCCTGCGGTCCACCCGAGGTCGTCGGCGTTCACAATCAGGTTCCTGGGCACCTGTACGTTTCCTTTGCGCCGACCTGTCCTTTAGGCCAGCTACACAGTACTGCGCCGACGCGCTTTTGTACCATTGACCCTCTTCGTCCCCAACTCTAGCATGCCATCTAGAGGCAGGTATGTCCGTTCAGACCAAAGAGCTGAAGAAACAGCCGAGGCCGCAGCCGAAGTTGGCCGGAGCCCGCTTCAAAGAGCAGCGTCGCGGCCACCGCATGAATTCGCGGGTGCCCGTGCGATTGGAGTGGGATTTGCCGTCCGGCAAGCGAATTAAGACGGAGACGCACACGCGCGTGGTCAATCCCTACGGCTGCATGGTCGTTTTGGAACACGATCTTCCGCTCGAGCATCGCGTCGCACTAGTCAATGTGCCCATGAACGCCAGCAACGCTGCCGTCATCGTGTGGAAGAGCGAGGAACGCCCCGAAGGCGGCTGGGAATACGGCGTGGAGTTGGTCGCTCCGGCCATGGATTTCTGGGGGCTCGAACTGTGAAGCCGCCAACACCCAATCTCAAACCTCCGGTGCCGTCTGCGCGGCCGGCCGTTGCGCGTCAGCCCACCGCGGAGGAGCGCCGCCGCTCGCAGCGCGTCCTGGTGCGCATGCCAGTGGTCATTTACGTTGCGGACAAGAAACTCGAGGGCAATACGCATACGGTCAGCGCCGGTGGCGCGATGGTCATTCTCAAGGAAGGAATCGGAGAAGGCACCAAGGTCACGGTCGAGAATCCGGCCACCAAGAATAAAGTGGAGGGCAAAGTCGTTCGGCCTCCGCAAATGAATCAGGAAGGTTCCCTTGTGCCGGTGGAGTTTGCCACGCCGTCGCCCACGTTCTGGAATATCTTTTTCCCGCCTTTTTCCAATTAAGCAGTCTTTGTGGGCGCGGAGTTAATCCGCCGCTCGCCCTTGCCGAGAAATAGAAAACGGCCCGACAAGTCGGGCCGCTTTTTATGATCCGTGCTATTGAATTGTGACGGAAACCGCTGTCGCCGTTGAGCCGCTGTAATTCGTATCGCCGCTATACGCCGCGGTGATGCTGTCCGTATGCGAGCCTCCGCCACCTCCGCCCCCGCTGCTCGAACCGCCGCAACCGGCAAAGCTGGCAGCCAAGCATGCAAATAAAAGCAAGCCCGCAACCGCGTATCCCAGGCGATTGCCAAGCCGCGGCCATTTCCGTTGTAGCGGGGCAGAATGCTGCGCCAGCGCCAGAATTAGAATCGCGATGGCGGCCAGGATCCAAAGAGGAACGAGGGGCATGCGTAGCCGCGGTTGCGGCCGGCTCACGGGAATAAGTTGTGCGAGCGAGGTTGTCAAGGTCGCTGTGCAAGAGGCTTGATTGTTTGCGCTGACCGCTCCGCTCGTGCCGCTGTAAGTCACCGTCCCGCTAATCACCGTGCTGCCATTCTTGAACTGCACGGTTCCCGGATTGGTCACGCCTGAACCGCACGGTGGTTCACCGTTACTCGGCGTGCTGACTAGCGCCGTTAGCGTGACGCTGCCGCCAGACGCGATGCTCGTTGGGCTCGGCGTAACCGTGATGGACGTCGTCGCCTGCGTGACCGTGACCGACAGCGTGTTGGACGAGCTTGCGTTGTAGCTGGCGTCGCCGGGATACGACGCGGCGACCATGTGGCTTCCCACGGGCAACGAGACTGGTTGGTCTTCCGCAAATCCCCTGTCGTTCAGATTGGCGACATTTGTAGCATTGAGACTCTGCGCGCTGGGAAAATCATTCAGTGGCTTCCCGCCATCGGTGAGAGTCACCGCTCCCGTCGGACAAATAAACGAAACCGGAGTGACAAAGGTGCTTGTGTTATTTAGGTTTTGGCACATTTGCGCACTGCCCGTTGTCGGAAGTAATTCGACGTCGACCCGCAAAATATACGAGGAGCCATAGGTTATGTTCTGGGCGGCCGGAGTTAGCGCTCCTGTCGCGGTCACAAAATTCACGACCGTCTGACTATTCTGTTTATTCACCGTTACGCTGATCGGCGCAGAATCGCTAGCTGCGAACGTCCCGTTTCCTCCGTAATGCGCGACGACTTGGTAGGAGCCTCCCGGCAGAAACGCCGTCGGGAAGCTATAGCTCCCAGCCGACACAGCGTTAGCCGTGCACAAAGGGCTGGAAGTGAGGCAAGAAGGTTGGATCTCCGCGCCGGTGGCCATGTCCTTCAGCACGACTAGCCCAGTGGCCCCTGCGGTCACGGTCCCGCTGACAGTGACTGTGGAACCAACCGTAGTCGACGCTGGGGACACACTGAGCGTCGTCGCGGTCGGTGTGCGGGGGGGCGATACCCATTTGGCCAGCAAATTAGCGACGTTTACCGAGCCCAGGCCGGTGGCCAAGTCGTATCCGGCAGTGGCGCTAAAGGCCGGTGTCGAGCCACCGGTACTCGTCGCCATGATACCGAATTGTCCCGAAGTCTTATTGCTGCAGTTCGCGCTGCCTCCCGTGCACGCCACCGAGATGTTGCCCTTGGTCACATCGTAGAATACGCACCCATTCGGCAGTGTTGCGGTAGTTGAACTGCAGACATTGGCCGGGGTTTTCGCGAGAGAGTACAAGACATAGTTCGCGACGCCCTGGCGTTGCCCCGCCTGCTGCTGAATCACCAGCGCCATAATGGCTGCGAACGTCGGCGTGGCCGCTGAGGTCCCGCCTACCGCTTGAAAATTGTGCGCTGCATTGCTTACGCTCGTGTTGAGATCGCAACCCGTGCCGCCGGTGGGATCCTGATCCGACTGGCAGACGATATAAAAGCTGTTGGATAGTCCGGTAAGCGCCCCGTTATCGCTCGAGAACAAGGAGACATCCGGAATGTCGCGGGTCGCATCGGCAAGAAAGCCCGTCTGATAGCTCGGTTTGGAATAAACACTACTTTGGCCACCGCTGCCGGCCACGACGTCGATACCACTGCTGGCGTTGCTGTTGATTGTTGCGGCGGAGCATCCGCTGGTCGATCCTGCTGACGCACAGGAATCATTCCAAGTCTTCTCCGGGACGTAGCCTAATGCGGTGGCCGGGATGGGAAGTGAGGTGGTCGAAGAGTTTGTGGTGTTCCAAAATGTGGACTGTTTGCCGACGTCGTCAAAATCCGTGCCACCCATGGCGATGTTATATGGAGTGGAGGCAATGCCGCTCACCGCGAGGCCCTGCGTCGCCGCGTCCTGGTTCGCCGGAGCCGCTGCAGGGTCGCATCCGGCCGAGCCGTTATCCCCAGCGGAAATCACCACGGTAATACCTTGCGCCGCCGCTTGCTGCCACAACGAGTTGTAGAAGGCGTTGCCGCCCGCGCCAAGGCCGGGTTCGCACGCGCCGTAACTCTCGCTCAAGATCGGGGCGATATTGTTGTCCACGATATAAAGCGCTGAGCCGTCGATTCCGAACGTGCCATCGGTTTGCGCTGTCTGCGTGGTCACAAAGTCGATCGTCGCAGCGGGGGCCACGGCTCCGGCCCATTCCACATCCAGATCGGATTCGGTCTCATCACCGCTTACAAGGCCCGGGTCCGGTCCGTTTAGAATCACCGTGAGCGGGCACTGGTTCGGCGCGCCGGTGCACGTTGAGGTATAAGCGGGCAAACCAAACATCGCGCGAAAATCGGTTACGTCCTGCAGATTGATGTTGCTTTGCCCCACGATGGCAACACTTTGTCCGGCGCCCGTGGAGCTTGCGGGAATGCTGTAAATCTTCGCGAAGTCCGCCGGTCCTAGTCCGAAGAATTGTCCGTTGGAATCTGTGTAGGTGAAGAGCGGCCGGATCTCGCCGCTTTCTGTCCGCCGGAAACTTCCCAAGTTCCGCGCCTGCGGCTTGGGATGAAAATTGTGCAAGGAGCGAATCCCCCGCACTACTGGCGCGAGCGCTGCGGGAATCTGCGGATCGCTTGCGTTCGCGAAATGCTCTTCACCGTTTACGTTGTACTTGTGAATTTCTGTTGCAAAGGCTTTGCGCACCTGTCCCGCGTTGCCCGAAAACTCCACGACTGTTTTGCCCTTGGCCACCTTGATGTTCTGGAATCCGTGCGACGTCAGCCAATCCGTCACCGTCTGCACATCGGCGTCCGCGGGGCCAAACTTTTTTCCGAAATCTTCGGGAGTCAGCCAAGCGTGATAGTTCGGCGAATTCTTCGTTTGCTGCTCTTCCATCAACTGGCGCAACGCCGCTTCCTGTTCCGCGCTGCGTTGCAAGACCATCAGTATGCGCGTCACGGGCGTTGCGTCTGCTACTGCGCCGTTGTCAAATTCCGCGCGCGCCTTCGGATGCACGTTCCCGCGCAGCACCGTGCGACTGGTGTCGTCCACCGTGTCCATCACGCGCGCGGGCACGCGGGTTTTCTGCTCTGTGTTTGATTGCGCCGCATTCGTCTGCGCGCCCGCGTGTATGCAGGAAAATGCCAGCAGCGCAGCCCCAAGCAGTGCACCTCGACCCAAACTACTTCCGTGCAGTATCATAATTCGCCCAAGTCCCCAGATTTGCCTTCAAGTCAGAACCAAACAACGGCACCCAAGCCAAAAAGAAGCCTGTTGACAAGATAGATTCAATCGCAAATTGGTTGCCTGTATTTCGGATTTTCGGCAATCACTTTGCTCATGCGGTAACTATGTACTCACGGCCAGGCAGAAACCGCGCATACAACTCTTTCCTTGAATTTCGCGGATAAGTTCCCGCGTGAATGTTTCTGTGCAAACCTGGCAGAGAATGAAGGCGTTGACGAATTCGCGTCATGCCCCGCCGATTCCCCCTTGCCAGTTCTACTGTTAGTGACTAAGCTACCCCCCTCGCAGTATCGAGGGTCATCGACATGCCAAAAGAAAAGCCGCGCGTAAACATCGGCGAAGTCATCAAAACCTACCGCAGCCAGCGGGGATTGTCGCAGGGCGACATCGAGCGCCGCACCGGCCTGTTGCGCTGCTACCTCTCGCGCGTGGAAAATGGCCACACCGTGCCGTCGCTCGAGACGCTGGCCAAAATCGCCGAAGCCATGGACATTTCGCTCGCCGACTTTTTCCCCGGAACGGAAACGCCGCGCGACCGCGAAACGCAAAAGATGCTGGGCGAGCTATCGCAAGACGAAATCCGTTTCCTCGGCGAAATCAAGCGCTTCAGCACCACGCTATCGGACGGCGATAAGCGCCTCGTCCTAGCCATGATCCGCAAAATGGCCACGCTAGTTCCGCCACCCACTGCGAAGAAGCCAATCGTCCGTCGCCCCACTGCCTAACACCACCCACGCCCAGTATCTCGGAAATATCGCAGTCGACTACAATGCTGCGCGGAGGACTCATGTCCAAATCGCGCAGACAATTTCTTGCCCGAACTTCGTTCGGTCTGGTGGCCGCCGCGGTCGCCCCAGTCATTCCCGCAGCTAATGTGAACGCCGAAAACCCTCAGGAGCCGACACCTGGAGCGCCGCCGGCATTCGGCACCGGGCCTGCGGTGGGACCTGAGGTTTCGCCGGCCACTTTCGCGGAAGCAGAAAAATTGGAGCAAGTGCAACTGACCAGCGCGGAACGCACCGTCGCGGCGGAAAGCTGGCGCGTGAACCTGGCGTCGGTCTACGAGCGGCGCACCGGCCCGCGCAAGGTCGCGCTCGAGCCAAGCATCGCGCCGTGGTCGCATTATGTATCTGCTTTGCCTGGTGAGCGCGTCGGCCCGCAGCGTGACCAGTTTGTTCGCAGCACGAGCGATCCAGGCGCATTGCCGGCGAATGACGCGGATATCGCTTTCGCTCCCGTGACGCGGCTCTCGCGCTGGATTGAGCAGCGCAAGCTCACTTCGCAACGCCTGACGCAGATCTATCTGCACCGCCTGGAGCAGTTCGATCCCAAGCTGCGCTGCGTCATTACGCTCACGCGCGACCTCGCTCTAGCGCAAGCCAGAAAGGCCGATGAGGAAATCGCGGCAGGGAAGTATCGCGGGCCGCTTCACGGCATCCCCTGGGGCGCCAAGGATCTCCTGGACACTGCAGCGATCCCGACCACGTATGGCGCCGAGCCTTACCGGAATCGTATTCCCAAAGAAGACGCCGCCGTGGTGAAACGTCTGCACGCCGCGGGAGCCGTGCTCGTAGCGAAGCTTAGCCTGGGTGCATTGGCGCTGAATGACATCTGGTTCGGGGGACAAACGGTGAACCCCTGGTTGTTGGAGGAAGGCGCTTCTGGCTCGAGCGCCGGACCCGGCGCCGCCGCCGCGGCAGGGCTGGTGGGTTTTGCGATTGGCAGCGAAACCGGCGGAAGCATCATCGCTCCAAGCATGCGCTGCGGAATCACCGGGCTGCGGCCTACTTACGGCCGCGTGCCGCGCACCGGCGCGATGACGCTGTGTTGGTCGCTCGATAAGCTCGGCCCCATGACCCGCTCGGTCGAAGACGCCATGCTCGTGCTCAAAGAAATCTCCGGTCCCGATGCCGGCGATCTGTCGAGTGTGCCGAGCCGATTGGATTTTGAGGCCAACGGAGGAGTCCAAGGGCTCCGCGTCGGCTACTTTCCAGCGTGGATGAAAGAGAATCCCGCCACCGACGTAGATCGCGCCGCGCTGGCCATGCTTCCAAAGCTCGGCATGATTCCAGTAGAGGTTTCGCTTCCCGATTGGCCCTACCAAGCGCTGAACTTGATTCTTTTCGCCGAAGGCGCCGCCGCGTTTGAGGAGCTGACACTGTCCGGCGGTCTGAATCAACTGAAGGTGCAAACGCCGGACGCCTGGCCCAACTTATTCCGGCAAGCCCGCTTTCTCTCAGCGGTCGATTTTGTGCAGGCCGACCGTTTCCGGCGCAAAGTGGCGGAGGAGATGGCACGAATCTTTTCGCAGGTCGACTTGCTGCTCGTCCCATCGCTGCGCGACGAAATGCTCACCATCAGCAACAACACCGGCCAGCCGTCGCTAACGTTACGAGCAGGTTTCGTGGAAGTGTCCGAAGCGCGTTCCGACTGGGCGCCGGACCCGAAGAATCCGCTGCCAAAATTCTCTCCGCCGCGCCGCGTGCCACACGGCATCACCCTGATCGGCCGCCTTTTCGAGGAAGGCACGCTAGCTCGCGCAGGCATCGCGCTCGAGCGCGCCTTCGCCGTCAGCGACGACCGTCCGCCCTCATTCTGAGTCAAGCCTTCGGTACTAGGTTGGTTTTGTCGCGCAGTTCGCGCTCACATGTCCCGGACTGATGGGGATGCCTGTAGCGCAGGGCGGAGTCCGCGGAGCCCTGCGGCTTTTTCCGCTCAACTACCCTGCCCGCGAATAATGCGCATCGCGTCAGGCACACCCGCATCGCCACGGCCATTCGAGCCCGACTCAGCGCGCTCCGCGTCAGACAGTGCGTCGCCCTCGCCTGGAGCGAGAAACAGATTCGTCTCCACCGCATGCTGCTTGGTGTAAAGATCAAAGTAGCGCCCGCCCGCGGCGTACAGCGATTCATGCGTGCCGCGTTCGATGATGCGTCCGCCTTCGACCACCAGAATTTGCTCCGCGCGCCGAATCGTCGAAAGCCGGTGCGCGATCACGAACGTAGTGCGCCCGCGCATCAAGTAGCGCAGCCCTTCCTGAATCAGCGCCTCCGATTCGGAATCGAGGCTAGATGTAGCCTCGTCGAGAATGAGAATGCGCGGATCGGCAAGAATGGCGCGCGCAATGGAGACGCGCTGCTTCTGCCCACCGGAAAGCTTGACGCCACGTTCGCCAACTACCGTGTCGTATTTCTTCTCGAAAGATTCCGCGAATTCATCGACGCGCGCGATGCGGCAAGCCGCCATAATTTCGTCTTCCGTAGCTTCCGGGCGCGCGAAAGCCACGTTCTCGCGAATCGTTCCGTCAAACAAAAACGTTTCCTGTAACACAACGCCAAGCTGCGTTCGATACGAATCCAGTTTCACGGTGGAAAGGTCAATGCCATCCACCAACACGCGCCCGCTTGCCGGCACATAAAACGCCGCAATCAATCCGATAATGGTCGATTTTCCCGCACCGGACGGACCAACCAACGCTGTCACCGTTCCCGGTTCAGATTGGAAGCTCACTTCGTGCAGCACTTCTTTGCGCGTGTCGTAAGCAAAGCTCACGTCTTCCATGGCCACGTAGCCGGTGATGCGATCCAGCTTGACCGTTCTGCGCGGATCGGCGTCCTCCTGAGTTTCGTTCAAAATTTCCCGCGTGCGCTCCAGCCCGGTGATGGCCTCGGTAATCTGCGTCCCAATGGCGACGATCTGGAAAACCGGCGCAATGAGCATTCCTAGAAATACGTTGAAGGCAACCCACTGTCCAGGAGTCATTTGACCTGAAAGAATTTTGTGCCCACCAAACTCAAACATCAACGCGCTGACTACACCAATCAGCCCGGCGCCCGAAAGGCTCATCAGCGACGTCGCGGTAAGCGTCTTCAAGACATTCTCGAGTAGGCGCTGGACCCCGGCGGAAAAGACCTTTTCCTCGCGCTCCTCGGCATGGTAGCCCTTAACGACTCGCACCCCGCCGAGCGATTCAGTGAGCCGGCCAGTAACCTCCGCATTGATCTTTGGACGCGCGCGGAAGATTGGCCGAATCGTCTTGAACGCCAGATTGATGCCCAGGCCGAACACCAAAAGAATTCCAAATGCTATCGCAGTCATCATTACGCTTGTACGAAGGAGATAGATCAGGGCAAACGCGGCAGCCATCAATCCACCAGCAAATTCGATAAGGCCGGTGCCGACAAGATTACGAATGCCTTCGACATCGCTCATGATGCGAGAAACGAGCACGCCAGTTTTATTTGCGTCGTAAAACGAAATTGCGAGCCGTCCGATATGAGCCTGTACCTGGCGGCGCAGGTCTGTAATCATCCGCTGAGCCGATTTTGAAAGGAGCTGTGTGAGAGTATAGGAAGTCAATCCTTGAATTGCCGTTGCCACAAGAATGCCCGCAACGATCGGCGTAAGGAGCTGGGCTTGCCTCTTTAGAATTACGCCATCGATAAAGTACTTGGAGGAAGCTGGCAGCACGAGGCTTGCTAGGCGATTTGCCGCCATCAGAACCAAACCAAGCGCCAGCAGCCCGCGCCGCGGCTTGATCAGCGCCCAGACGTCCGGAAGATTTTTCCACGCGTTCTTGCGCTTTTGCTTTTTCTCTTCGTTTTCCATGCTCATTGGGATGCGTCGAGTATCTTAGACCTTGGATGCCGATAGAATCGCAAAAACTATACGCAAAGTGCCTAGCCAATCGGCTAGGTAAGAAGTGTCTGGCTTTCGGCGATCAGGGAAGGGAACTCGCGTTAATCCGCGGCAGCTCCGCCGCGAGGAACATGCGCGGCTGCCGAGCGATCGATATTTAGCACGCTGGAAATGAATTCGCTCACCGTGAAGCCCAGATGGCCCCACAGGCGGCGCTTCAAGCCGGTGTAATCCTGAGTGCCGCTGAAAAGATCGCCCACGAGCTGGCGAAAAACGGGGCTGCGCCGCAAAAATTGCACCATGCGCGTGGTCACCGCGCTCCCCAGGAACGAGCCGCGATAGAAGCGTCGCACGATGCGCGCCGCAAATTCCAGCTCCGCCGAAAACGCGGCCTTCACTCGCGCCGGATATTTTTCCGGGCAGCCTTCCGCCAGCGCCCGCCCGAGCAACTCCCCGGACCGCATCGCATAGAAGAGTCCCTCGCCCGTCAGGGGGTCGACCCAAGCCGCGGCGTCGCCAATCATCGCCCAATTCTTTCCCACCACCGTGCGCTCGGAAAACGTTCGTTCGCGCGGAGATGGCAAAACATGACTGTAGAATTGCGCCCCGTCGGTCGGAATATTTTTCTTCTGCACAAAACCCTGCAAATGTGACCGCAGTTCCGTGCTGGTATGCGCGGCCATGCTGCCGCAGATGCCCACCGATAGGTGATCGCAGCGCGGAAACGACCAGATGTAGCCTTCAAAGTGCGGAAGAAACTTCACGGTGATGGCGTCGCAAGTCTGCGGCACGAAGTAACCCTGCGTCATTTCCAGCTCATCGCGCTCCAGCGGCCGCGTTTCCGGCAGCAAGCGATTGCGCGCGCCTGCCGCCAGCACCAGAAAATCCGCGGTGCGCCACTCGCCATCCACGCAGTAGCGCGGCTTTTCGGTGGTAGTGTCCACGCCGATGACATGCGAGCGTTGCACCTTGCAACCCGCGTCCGCGGCGCGGTTCAGCAGCATCCCATTAAGCACCGTGCGCGAATAAATCACGATGGGATGGCTCATATCCAGCATCACGCTCTGCTCGTTGCTGCTGATCAACTCGATCGAGCTCACCAATTTTTTGGGATAGGGATTATCCAGCAGGAAAGGGAAGCACTCCACCGCTTTGTGGGTCAGTCCGCCGCCGCAAGGTTTTTCCCACGCCAGATGCTCATCAAATATCTGAACGCTGTGTCCCCCGCGCGCCAACTGCTCGCCACACATCGCACCCGAGGGTCCGCCACCGATGATTGCAATCTCTGTCATGTTGGGAAGCTCGCTGCGGTCCCGCATTCGCTTCCTGAGTGCGAATTGCGGGCGGTAGGCCCCTTCCGTCGTAAAGAGCCTGTTCAGGTGACGGGGAAAATCACCAGGCAGAAACCAGCCAGAAGTATAGCACCGAAAACGGCCGCGGCCATTGCTGATCCGGTCCGATGGCGCACAACGTCCATCCCCAGGCGTTGGAAAAGCGAAAAGAGCGCGAGGTATACGGCGAGAAGGATTATCAGGAGCGCTCCGCTGTGAAGGGCGAAAATCCCGAACATGAGAGCAAGAAAAGCGATCAGGCGCAAAGCCAATGCCAGCGAAACGCGCCCAATGCCGCGGCGTGCGGTCACGGGTCCGAGCAGCAATTCCTCAGCAAGCAACGCGGCGAGCGCGGCCACGAACAGAACTGGGAAGCGCGCCCAACGCGCCCAGGAAAGCCACGACTCGCTGAAGGTCGTGTCCAGCCACCCCGTAACCAGAAAATGCAGCAAGAATCCCGCCACGGCTGCCACAATCACAGTGCTGATTCTCGTTGTGAACAGCGCGCGAGCCGATTGGCGATGCACCAGCAAAAAAACTAAGCCGACGATCAACAGGAAGCTTGCGAAATAGGATCCGTTGTACAGCCGAACGAAGGAAAGCGGATTAACGAATTTCAGCAGCACTACGGCCAATAATGATACCCCGGCGACCTGTAGCGCAGGGCGGAGTCCGCGCAGCCCTGCGGCCTTTCCACTGCGGCTTGGCTGAATTTCGGGCGACGCAACGCCGTCTGCCGCGGCTTGTTGAGCGCTCACGACTTCGCGCAAGAACGGTCCTGCGAGTAGCAGAATTCCCGCAAGTCCTATCAGCGATCCAAGCAGCGGGGCGGAAGATGGCGCATTTGGCTCAGGCGGGAAATGCAGCGCTTCTGCGCTCCATTCCTGAGACGCTCGCACAACTCGTGGATCGTAAAGCACGCTGACATGCGTGGCGTGCGGCACAAACAAATATTTGCTCGTCCCCGCTCCGCCCTCCTCGACGAGATCTTGAGTGATCTCTCGAATTCCCAAAGGCTCAAACGCCGCGCTCATCGCCAGCGTATGCGGCGGAAGAGTTGGCGGATTCGTGTAGGGCAGCATGGTGGCGGGAACGCCGTGCGTCGCGCGCATCGGCGCGGGCGAGATGGCTACCACTCCGGCAACTCCCACGCGTGCCGCCACGCGGATCGCGATAGCGCCTCCCATGGAGTGCCCGGCAAGTATTGTCCGCTGCGCATCGATCGCCCCGCGAGCGATTAGCTCGCGCACCAAAGAGTCCGCGCAAGACTCCGCGCGCTCAAACGAGAACGGTCCCGCCGTGCGGCCATGGCCCGGCAGATCCGGAACAAACACGCGCAGTTTTGCGCTCGCAAAGCCGTGCGCAAGGTAAGACATGATCTTCTTATTCGCAGCCAGCCCGTGAAACAGCACAACCGATCCCCGCACGTCATCGTTGCCGTCATCGATCAAGTCGGTGACCAGCCGGCAGCCGCCCGCGCCCACAATCACGGTAGTTTCGCGATACCGCGTGCCCCATGCCAACGCAAAGCCAACGATGCAGAGCACCACGCCAATCGCAGCGCGAGCGCCCTTTCGCCAATTCATCGCGCCCGGCCTCGCGCTGAGCGTGCGAACTCGCGCGCGTGATAAACTAAGTGTTCCGGCTTGACGATCTGTTCTGGCTGCTCGCGCACGGAGACCTTTTGGATTCCATCTTCACATTAGAGCAAGCGATTCTGCGGTTTGGTCGCGGGAAACGCAATGGCCGCCGCGTAGTGTTCACCAATGGCTGCTTTGATCTGTTGCATCCCGGCCACATCCGCAGCCTCGAGCTCGCGCGCAGTCTAGGCGATGCGCTCATCGTTGGTCTGAACGGTGACGCCAGCGTCCGGCAACTTAAAGGTGCGGGACGCCCGGTGATTCCGGAGCGCGAGCGAGCCGAAATTCTCGCCGCGCTGGAATGCGTCGATGGTGTTGTAATTTTTGATGACCTGACGCCGCAGCGCGTCATCGCCGCTCTGCTGCCCGACGTTCTCGTTAAAGGCGGCGACTGGCCCGGAGACCAGATTGTTGGCCGCGAAGAGGTGGAGGCCGCGGGAGGTCGCGTCGTGTCTGTGCCTGTCGTGCCCGGCTACTCCACAACGGAAATACTGAAGAAGATCCGCGACCGGGTTCCGGAGCCCGCTCCGGCGTCTCGCGCAAGATCCTAGATTTCCACGAATGATTCTTCCTGCAGTCCGCGAACGACTCGAAACTGTGCTGCGCCATCCCTCGATGGACGGCGCAGTCGCCGCATTGCGCGCGGGCGGCCAGTATGTGTCGCTCGCGGGTTTGCATGACGTCGCCAAGGCGCTGGTCGCGGCCTATATCGCCCACGAGCTGCGCCGCCCGGCCTTCTTTATATCCGACTCCAATCGCCGTGCGGAGTCGCTGGCCGAGACACTGCGCTTTTTCTCGACGATTTTTCCCAGCTCGCTAGGCGGCGTCGCCACTCTACCTGCGTTCGACACGCTTCCCTGGCAATCGCAAAGTCCTCACGCCGACATCTTGGAGCGCCGTGCCACCACGCTCTTCCGCCTCACCGATGGCCAGATCGCATTGCTAGTCGCGCCAGTAAGCGCCGCCCTCTGGCGCTACCAGGATCCCTACATTTATCTTTCGCTCGCGCGCACATTGGCCACCGACGCCGAAATTCCTCTTGAAGACTTAATCACCCACGTCGGCTCCGTCGGCTACACCCGCACCGAAATGGTCGAGATGCCCGGGCAATTTGCGGTGCGGGGCGGCATTGTCGACGTCTTTTCTCCCGAATCGCCGCGCCCCGTGCGCATCGAGCTGCTTGGCGACACCGTCGAGTCCGTCCGCGAATTCGACCCGCGCACCCAGCGCTCCATCTCGCCCGTCGTCCGCACAACGCTTCTTCCCCTGACTGAATGGGCCGTCCCTGCCAATGGTGTCCCGCACGATGGCGACGCGCCCTGGGAGACTCTCTCCTCCTTCGGTCCCAAGCACGACGCGGGCACATCTTCACTCTTCGAGCTTGCGGAAAGTTCCTTGCGTCCCATCGTCTTCCTCGATGAGCCAGTGGCGATTCGCGAAGCGGCCACCAAGCATCTCGTCGCCGCCGTGGAAAACTACGAACGCCACGGCCAAGCCAACGCGCCTTCCGCCGATCATTACTTCTGGAATCAAGAGCAATTTGCCGCCGCCCTGGAGAAGACTTCGCAGGTCAACCTCGAGCATCTGGCATTAAACATAGGCTCGCACCCGCAATTTGAACTTCCGTCGCGTTCAAGTGCCCGCTTCCACGGAGATGTCGTAGCCTGTATGAGTGAAGTGAAATCGCAAATAGCCGCGGGTGGACGCGTTTTTCTAACTGCCGCCAGCACCGGTGAACTCGAGCGCCTCGCCGACATCTGCCGCGAATACGAAGTGCCCTACGTTCTCGGCGAATCCGAGGATGCCGCCGCTGGGTTCACGGCCGAAAGCGCGCACGAGTCGGCCGGACTGCTGCTCATGCGCTCTCCATTCTCCGAAGGCGTTGCCTTTCCAGAAGCAAAAGTCACCTTATTCGGCAACGCCGACCTCTTCGAGGTCATGCCCGCCCTCGAACGCCCCGGCAGAAAAATCCGCACCTCCGGTTTCTTCAGCGACTTCGCCGAATTAAAACCTGGCGACTTCGTTGTCCACGTGGACCATGGCATCGGCCAGTTTGAAGGTCTGCGCCAAATCGAGTCCGACGGCCGCCGCGGCGAATTCATGCTGCTGCGCTACGCCGAGGATTCCCGCCTCTACGTTCCTCTCGAGCGTATGGATCTCGTTCAGAGCTATCGCGTCGTGGAAGGCTCGCACCCCACGCTCGACAAACTCGGCGGCACCGGCTGGAACACGCGCAAGACCCGTGTACGCAAATCGCTCGAAGACATGGCCGACCAGCTTCTCGCCCTCTACGCCGCCAGAAAAACAGCCCCCGGCCTTGCATTTTCGCCAGACGGAAATTTCCAGCGTGAGTTCGAGGACGCTTTCGAGTTCGACGAAACTCCTGACCAGAACGCGGCCATTGCGGACATCAAGAAAGACATGGAAAGCCCTACTCCCATGGACCGCCTGCTGTGCGGCGACGTTGGCTACGGCAAGACGGAAGTCGCCATGCGCGCCGCCTTCAAAGCGATCAGTGACAGCAAGCAAGTGGCGCTCCTCGCTCCCACAACCATTCTCGCCTTCCAACATTTTGAAACCTTCAAGCGGCGCTTCTCCGCTTTTCCGATTCGCATCGAAATGCTCAGCCGCTTTCGCACCCCGGCCGAGCAAAAGCAAATCCTTGCGGCACTCGAAGCAGGCAAGGTCGACGTTGTCATCGGCACGCATCGCCTGCTCTCCAAAGATGTCCGTTTCCACGATCTCGGCCTTATGGTCGTTGACGAGGAACAACGCTTCGGCGTCGCGCACAAAGAGCGCCTGAAAGAAATTCGCAAAAACGTCGACGCCCTCGCTCTTTCCGCCACTCCGATCCCGCGCACTCTCCACATGTCGCTGGTCGGTCTGCGTGATATGTCGCTCATCGAAACGCCGCCGCGTGACCGCCTCGCCATTCAAACCGTGGTCGCGCCCTTTAACGAAGAACTAATTCGTGGCGCAATCGAAAATGAATTGGCCCGCGAAGGTCAGGTCTATTTCATCCACAATCGCGTCGAATCGATCTATTCTCTGGCGACCCTAGTCACTAAATTGGTGCCGAAAGCCCACGTGGTCGTCGCTCACGGCCAAATGGGCGAAAAAGAGCTTGAAAGCGTCATGCTCAAATTCATTCGCGACGAAGCCGATGTCCTCGTCGCCTCCACCATCGTCGAAAATGGCTTGGACATCCCGCGCGCCAACACCATGCTCATCAATCGCGCCGACCGCCTCGGCCTCGCCGAACTCTACCAACTCCGCGGCCGTGTCGGACGCTCCCACCAGCGCGCCTACGCCTATCTCCTCGTCCCGCCAGAAACCACGCTCTCCGACATCGCCCGCAAACGCCTCGCCGCCATGAAAGAATTCAGCGAACTCGGCGCCGGCTTTCGAATCGCCGCTCTCGATCTGGAACTCCGCGGCGCAGGCAACATGCTCGGCCGCCAGCAACACGGCCACATCGAAGCCATCGGCTTCGACCTCTACTGCCAGATGCTTGAGCGTGCAGTTTCCAAGCTCAAGGGCGAAGAAGCCGCTCCCGATCTGCGCACCACCCTTAGCCTCGGCTCGGACGTGCGCATCCCTCACGACTACATTCCCAGCGAAAATCTGCGCCTGCGTACCTATAAGCGCATCTCCTCCATCTCCACCGACGAGGAAAAGCTCGACGTCCGCAAAGAACTCGCCGATCGCTTCGGCACCCCGCCGGTCTCCGTGGATAACCTTTTGGAGTATGCCGTCCTCAAATCCATGAGTGAGCGCCTGCGCATCTCCTCCGTGGAGCGCCAAGGAACCAAAATCGCCATCCGCTTCCACCCGGAGACGACCATCGATCCCGCCGCGCTTGTTTCTGTGGTGCGCTCGCGCAAGGGCATCAAGCTCGACCCCAGCGGCGTCTTGTGGATGGAAGTCACACGCGGGGAGCAGGCTGCCGCCGCCGTGAGAAACGTATTGCTCAGCCTTCGCGGGCAGGGCTAAACTGGTGTTATGAGGAAAGTAATGCGCAATGTGATTTTGCTTGCGGCGTTTTGTGCCGCTCTGCCGTTGGCCGCTCAGGACCAGTCGAGTTCGTCTTCCAGTTCGTCATCTCAGCAGTCCGATAAGCCGCAGGCTCCTCCTACCGCCCTGGAAAAGCCCGAAATGGCTGCTCCCGAGCCGGAGAAAAAACCCGACGAGAAAAAGTCCGAAGCGAAAAAGCCAGCCGAGGCGAAAAAGCCCGAAATTGTCGCCACTAAAACCATCGAAGAGATCATCGCGCGCGTCAACAACGAAATCATCACTCGCTCCGACCTCGACAAAGCACGCGTCGCCTCCGAAGAAGACGCTAGGCAGGAATGCCAGGGTAAGTGCACGCCCGACCAGTTGCGTGCGGACATCGAAGACCGCCAGAAGAACAGCCTCCGCGATCTGATCGATCAATCCCTGCTCGTGCAACGCGGCAAGGACATGGGTTTGAATGTCGAACCCGACGTCATCAAGCGCCTCGATCAACTTCGCCAGCAAAACAAGATCGAAAGCATGGAAGATCTCGAGAAGGCCGTCTCCGCCCAGGGTTCGAACTGGGAGGATTTCAAGAACAACATTCGCAACGGAATTCTCACCCAGCGCGTGATCAGCAACGAGGTCGGCTCGCACATCTCCATCGGCAAAGAGGAAATCGAGAAATATTACAGCGAGCACAAGCAGGAGTTTGTCCGCCCGGAGCAAGTGGCCCTGCGCGAAATTGAAGTGACCACGGAAGGGAAGAAGGATGAGGAGCTCCCCGCGCTCAAGAAGAAAGCAGAAACCTCGCTGCAGCGCGTCAAAGACGGCGAAGATTTCGGCGAAATCGCCAAGCGTTTTTCAGATAGCAGCACCGCCAAGCAGGGCGGCTTCCTCGGCGTTTACAAACGCGGCGAGCTTTCGAAAGAGCTTGAAGATATCGTTTTTAAGATGAAGAAGAACGAGCTCACCGATGTCATGGACACCAAGCAAGGCTATCTCGTTCTGCAAGTCCTGGAGCGCTACGAAGCTGGTGAGCAGCCCCTAAACAAGGTGGAAAACGAAATTATGGACCACCTCTATAGCCAGCGCATGGAACCGGCCATGCGTCAATACCTGAAGACGTTGCGGGAGCAAAGCTACGTGGTGATCAAGCCCGGCTATCAAGACCTCGCCGGCGGCGGCAACTCCGAAATCCAGGAAGTGAGCGCGACTCCCGAGGCCAGCAAAAACAAAAAAGGCCACAAGAAATATCTCCTCTTCGGAAAGAAACCGGCCTCCGGCCAAACGTCCGGCACATGAAGACGTCTTACGTCACCGATCTTCTTACCGAACAGAGCATCACCAGTTTTTTCCTCGTTCACGAAAAGGAACTGCGCAACACCCGTGAGGGCCGCGCTTATCTTCGCCTCGAGCTTGGCGATCGCAGCGGCACCATCGAAGCGCGCATGTGGGACCAGTTCGAAAACGCCGCGAAAGACATCAACCGCGATGATTTCGTCAAAGTCCAGGCTCGCGTCGAGCTCTATCGCAATCGCCCGCAGCTCGCGCTGATCCAGTTGCGCCTCGCGAAGCCCGAAGAAATCGATCTCGCGGACTACCTCCCGCACACCACCGCCGATGTCGAAAAAATGTTCGCGGAGCTACGCGGCTACGCCGAATCCATTTCTAATCCGTGGCTCAAGCAGTTAGTCCTTGGCGTAATCGCCGACCCCGAAACCGCGCGTTGCTACAAACGCGCCCCCGCCGCCAAAGTAATGCATCACGCTTATCTGGGCGGTCTCCTCGAGCACGTCATCTCCCTCTGCGGGATGGCCCGCCGCGTGGCCACGCATTATCCGGAGCTAGATGTCGACCTCCTGCTCACCGCCGCCATCCTTCACGACGTCGGCAAGCTCGAAGAGCTTTGCTACGAACGTGCCATCGGCTACACGACGCCGGGGCAGCTTCTCGGCCACATCGTGATGGAACTCGAGACCGTCACCCGGGCGATCGACAAAATCCCCGGCTTTCCCGCGCCGTTCAAAACGGTCGTCCAGCACCTGCTCATCAGCCACCACGGCCAATATGAATTCGGCTCTCCCAAGCTCCCCATGATTCGCGAAGCCATGGTCTTCCACTACCTCGACGACCTCGACTCCAAGCTGGCCGCCGTCCGCGTAGCGCTCGCCTCACCCTCCGGCGACGACGAATGGTCCGCCTACAGCAGCGCCCTCGGCCGCAAATTCCTCAAGCTCGACGAATTCCTCAAGCCCGCCGCTATTCCCACGGAGACGGAGGCGGAGCCCGTCACGAAGCAAGCCGCCGCCAGTTCCTCTGCAACAACTGCCCAGTCCCAAGCACCCGCCAGCAAGCCCAAGCAAGAAACTGGCTTCCTCCGCAAGCTCTTCTCCTAGGAAGAAGACTCGGGGCGTGAGTACAACAACTCAACAAAGCCGTTCTTGTAAGCGACTACGTTCTTCAGATGCCACTTCTGCTCCGTACCGGAATCACCGAATAGGTGCAGTCCGTCACCCAATGTGACCGGCGCTATCATCAATCTGATTTCATCCACCAAACCGAGCCTGAGAAAACTCTGGCCTAACATGGCCCCTCCCACCAGCCAGATGTTTCCGTAGCGAGGCGCGAGGATCTCACCCACCAATCTCTTGAGCTCGCCTGAGTAGAACTCCACGCTCTTCCTCGTGGACGGCAGCGCTCTGTTTGTGATCACAATGGTCGGAGTATCGCCATAGGGCCAGCCGAGTTGCAGCGCGTGCTCATAGGTGCGAGAACCTAGCACGTAGCAGTCTATCGACTGGATGACCTCAGCGCCGTCGTCAGTAACCCCTCGTTCGTAGACGTCAGAACTGTCCATCCACGAAACGCTGTTGTCCTTATTGGCGATGAAGCCATCAAGGCTTGCAACTACGTGCAGCGTTACCATCGACCTCATTGCGCTCGACACGTTTCCTCCCGATGAGGCCGACGCCGGCGGCGGCCACTCTGTTCCGTAATCGCATCCCTCACCGGCAGAAACGTATCTTCACCCGTGTTATCGAGTCAACTTCTCGCAAGACGCTCTAGTGTTGATCAGCTGCTCTTCTGGTGGCTGTTACTGCAAACGAGTGGTCCTCGGCAGTTGGTTAGGCGCAGGGCAAAAACCGCACCCGCCCTACGGTGGGCAAGGCCGAAAACCGCAGGGATGCGGCACGCAAAGGCGTTTTTCGGAATTAAGGCGTGGCCACTCGCCGCCCGGCAGTCAGTTTGACTTTCCGCGGCTGGCTGGTGGCACAATCCCGTTCATGCGCAAGTACTCGACCATCTGCCCGTAGTGGTCATAAGCGTGGGCGACGCCGAAGTTAGCCAAGTGCAGCCGCGTCGACTTGCTGTTCCCCGTGGTTTGCAACATGTTCTCCGCGGTCAATGTAGCCGCGGCTTTGTGACCCAGCGCAAAAGAATCCTTCAGGAACTTGATGATGTCCGCTTTGCTCTTCAAGTCCACAGGACCGTTCCCGTCCTTTATGTTTTCCGGCACTTTATCTCCGGTAAGCGGCGACCAAATGAAATAATTGGAAGAGGCGACATGCTTGACCTGCACGGCGAACGAGCGCACACCCTTATACTCGCCACCTGGAATGTTCAAGCTCTCCGGAGAGAAGTTGAACCTATCTTCCGGCATGGCTTCCGCAACTTCCACGACTTGCTTTTCGATGCTGCTGATCTCCCGGTCCAGGACGGAAGCTACGGTTGGCGCAGGCTGCTGCGCCCCCTGAGCCTGTTGCGACGGTTGCGCCTGAGGCGTATTCGCGGCTGCGGCGCCCTGTGTGCGTCGTCCCGAGGCGCCCACGGCGAAAAGGAGCGCTGCCGATAGCAAGAAGCTTCGCATTCGTTTCATTCGAGTCTCCCCTCGACAATTTATTCCCCCGCGCCCGCTTAGACGCAACAAACGCTAACTCGTCTTATCGAAGCGCGGCTGTTAAGGGTGCGCCATCCGCCCCGCGCAGCGGGCGGGTGGCGTTTGCCATGACGCGTCGTAGCTAAAGCCACGCCTTGTTTTCGTCAATTCCGCTTGATGATAAAAACTGTCTTATCGTCAATACGATCTTCCTCGCCAATTTGTCGGAGACGGTCGTCTCGTTTGAGCGCGTATTCGAGCAGTGCATTGCAGATATCTTTTGGCGGCAGCAGGTTGTGCTCGCGCATGACGTTTTCAAGCTGCTGTCGTTCCTCCTTGCCGCTTCCGTCGTAAACCCCGTCGGTGTAAAGAAAGAAAATGTCCCCTGGACTCAGCAGTGTTAGCTCCGCCACATCCGAGGATTTTGCCCGCCTCTCCCGGAATTCCAAGGAAAGGTACCTGTTGCGATCCGGGTCATCTTCCGCAAGCTGCAGTCCGAGCGGGAGAAATTGCACCATCCGGTTTTTATCAATGTCCATGAACTTGCGGTATTCGGCCGAAAAGACCAGCGGCGGTGGATGTCCAAAATTCACGAATCGAAAATGTCCATAAGGGCCAACTTCGCCGTAAAGCATGGTCGCAATTTCCTGCGCGCTCTCTTTCTCGCTTCTCCCCAGGGCATTACGAGCGGTGACGGACAGCGCCAACCGCAGGTTGATCCTCTCGAACAACTCCGCAGTCGTTTTTCCCCGGTGATCGAGTTCGGCAAGCATAAGGGCGTGAAACGTGTCGTGAACCGTGGATGCGATTTTCGCTGAAATGATTCCGTGTCCTTCAGCGTCCACCACCAGGACGCCCGCTGTGCTGTAAAGCTCCCGCAGGTCTTCGGCGACCCGCACCTGCTCCGAACTTCGCGCGGCTCGATATTCGGTTTCCATTTCCGGTTTGTAGCCCGGCCTCGATTTCAACCACTCCACATGGTCGTCCACCGAATTGCGTGGCGCCGCGCCTGCCGGAAGCGCCTCGAGGTACTCCTTCGATCGCTTCAGCGCCCGCTGAATGCGTGCGTCGATGTCGTAACGTTGCTGGAAGTTTATGTATTCAAAGAGGTCGCCGCCCACCGTTCCGGCGGGAATCGAGTTGCCGTACATCTCGATTCCTTGCACATGCGGAATCGCTCCTTCCACCGGCATCAGCCGCTTGCGCAGATATTCATCGATACTTGGGGCCTTGTAAGTTCCTGCCATAGGAGAATTCCAGCACGAAGCGAACTCGCTCCTGTGATGCTTTCCGAAGACACGAGGGTGCGCCACCCGTCCCGTACTAGGACTTCACTTTTCCGATTACCGCGTCAATCAGGAGTTACGTAAATTTCGGCACCGGATTCAGCCTAACTCCGCGATATATCTATGAGGAGACTCGCGCACCATCCGCACCGCTAGGCGTCAAGAATGCAAGCAAAGCGGCCACTATAAACAGAGCCGGTACGTCTCCAAACAAGTGGCCGTGCTCAGAGGGCATTCGCAGAGCTTGCACCGTCATGATTCCGGCGTGGACGATGCTGGAAAACACGGTAAACCAAATCAGACTTAGATGACGAAGAGGATTCCGGGAAGCGATCAAGAGGAAGACGCCAAGGGTCGCATAAACTCCGAGGATCATTTGCTCGTACTGGGCCTGGTTTGGACTCCACCGCCATCCTGAGGGCCACAGTGCCATCATGAGGGGATAGACTCCGAAGATGAAAATCAAACCGACCAAAATTAGGGCAACACGAAGATAGCTTAAACGAGTCGCAGCCGTCACGAAGCACCTCCCTTTCAATCTTTCCTCTGGGGAATAGCGGTGTTGGAGCGGATACTAGGTGTCTAGTTTCAGCTTGTCAACACCACATGCACGGAGGAGAATCGGCCACTTTTCCGGTTACCGCTAACACTTCGTTCGGGAAGACGACGCATCCATGAAACCACCATCGAACGTCAAGACGCCAGCGCAATACATCGCCTCACTCCCCGCCGATCGTGCGAAGACCATCGCGACGGTGCGCTCACTCGTGAACAAGCACATTCCGCGCGGCTACGATGAGTGCCTCGTCTGGGGCACCATCGGCTAGACGATCCCCTTGTCTCGATATCCAGACACTTACAACCAGCAGCCGATCTGCTACGTCGCGCTCTCGTCGCAGAAGAACTACTGCTCGCTCTACCTGATGGGCGCGTTTTGGAGTGCGAGTCAGCTCGAGCAGCTGAAGGCG
>Ga0210408_10000302_pt1 | contig 69140 bp, 54 predicted proteins | sample IncBWH4MmetaG_FD_155471 | JGI IMG/M metagenome (GOLD analysis project Ga0210408, IMG submission 155471) | Forest soil microbial communities from Barre Woods Harvard Forest LTER site, Petersham, Massachusetts, United States - Inc-BW-H-4-M | ecosystem: Environmental > Terrestrial > Soil >... | reverse complement strand
ATAGCTGCCGCTGCCGAACTGCGTCGGCGCAGCGCTCAGGTTCGCCGGCATCGTGTAGATCGTGTTGGCGGTGTTGACGAACGCGATTTTCGTGCCGTCCGGCGACACGACCGGGTTGCTCTCCGCCCCCGTGCCCGTCGTGAGCTGCTGCAGTGCGCCGCCGAGCGTAACCGACCAGATCTTGTACTGCTTGTCGTTGCTGCGGTCGGACGAGAAGATCACTTTGCTCGAGTCCGGGTACCACGACGGCTCGCGGTCGTCGAAAGGACCGCTCGTGAGCGCGTGACGTTGCGAACCGTCCGGCTTCACCACCCAGATCCCGTAGTTCGCTGCCGTCGAATAGTTCTGGAACGCGATCCACTCCCCGTCGGGCGACCATACGGGCTGCGTTGATTCGACGCTCCACGGCGTGATCTTCGTCGCCGTGCCACCGCTCGCGGGGATGATCCATAGTCCGCCCTGGAGCGACAGGACCATCCGCTTGCCGTCGGGCGACGGCACGGCGGACATGTTCGTGCCCTCGTGCATCTCGACGGTGATATGTTTGGTGGGACCCGTCAGCTCGTTCTGGTTGTCCGTTCCCCCGAACTCGTGCTCGTTTTGATCGTCGCTTCCGGCGAAATCTGCCTCATTGTTCGTTCTCGCGGAATTCTGCGCGAACGTGTCGTCGGCGCGCGAGTACGACGCGACGCCTACCAGCGCCGCGCACGCGAGCAACGATATCCATCGAACAGGGTTAGATGAAGCGTTGCACCGCGGTCGATGAAAAATGTGTATCGCTTGATGTGAACCTCTGATTTGTTTCATGAATCCTCCGACGATCGAAAGGTTTGTGGTTATCAGGTTCCTTCTTCACATGATTGGGTAGGCATAAAGCAGTGTCAATTCGACTTACGTCGCAGCGCGGCGCGCAGCGAAAGATCGCCGTCTTCTCCGATCCGACGGCGCATGACCTCGACGACAAAAATTTGCACCGGTTAAGGTAGCTCGGACTACAGGACGCCGTGAGTCGCGCTGTTGCGGTATCTCAGAACGCCGGGGTCGGAGCCCTCTCGTACATGTACTCCACGAGCGGGCCGGCAGTTCTACGATCAGTATGGTTTTCCCGACCTTTGAAGCGTTGCTGAAATCCGTGCGCAGTTGCCGTGCCTGTGAGCACATCGGCGCCTGGCGTCGGACGCAGACCGGCGCACGGTGGTTGAGTACGACCAGCCCTCGTCGCTTTTCGGCCAGTTCGGGAATTCCGAGGTGACGGCGGTTGGAGTGTCTCTCGATCAGAAGCTCGAGGCCGTCATCCGGCGGGGCGCCGAACTCTCTAAATGACTCTCTGGGGCGGGGGCCTGGTCGGGTGCGAGATATCGCCCGGCTGCCGCGCTGTTTGCGGCACCACCACGCGCGGGCGCGTTAGCGAAAGACCGCCTTCAACCCGAGCAGAAGCAACCCCAGAGCGAAGAACACCACGCCGCCGATTCCGATCATGGCCATAAAAACATCCATCAGCCCCCACTTATCGGGATCCGCGGGCGTAAGACGCCATCGATACAACCCACCGGCAACGGCGGTTGCCAAGCCCAGGATGACCATCCACTTCATGCCGCCTCCCCCACCTGGTCGGCCCGACAAGGTCCACGATCGGTCCATGTGCCGCACGTTTCCGACTTCCGGTCATGGCCGCGAACGCCGTTTTTTGCAGGTGTCGGACTCATTCTGCCACCGGTCGCGATGCGGCGGACATATTCCCAGAAACCGATCGCTAAGCGCTATCGCCCACGCAGGCGCAGAGCGTTCCCAACCACGCTGACCGACGAAAGGCTCATGGCCAGTGCGGCGATCATCGGTGAGAGCAGGATACCGAACGATGGGTACAGCACGCCCGCCGCAATCGGAATTCCGATGGCGTTGTACAGGAAGGCGAAGCCGAGGTTCTGTTTCATGTTCCCCACGGTCGCTGCAGAAAGCTCGCGCGCGCGCACGATTCCCCGCAGGTCGCCCTTCACCAGCGTGACGTGGCTCGAGGCCATGGCCACATCGGTCCCGGTGCCCATCGAGATGCCGACGTCCGCCGCTGCGAGGGCCGGCGCGTCGTTGATGCCGTCACCCGCCATGGCAACCCGCCGGCCTTCAGCTTTAAGACGCGCGACCAGTTCAGCTTTGTCGCGGGGGCGCATTTCGCCGTGGATCTCGTCGAGCTTCAACTGGCGCCCGACCGCTCGGGCCGTCGTCACAGCGTCGCCCGTGGCCATGACGATGCGTATGCCCATTGCCCGGAGCGCATCGAGCGCCTGCGGCGTCGAATCCTTGATTGGATCGGCGATGGCGATCAGACCCAGTAGCTGCCCTTCGGCGGCGACGTAAACGACGCTCGCTCCACGCTCGCGCCAACTTTCAGCCGCCGGCAGCAGCGGCGCAGGATCGACGCCGATCTCCTTCATCAGCACCGTATTGCCGACCGCCGCCAAGCGGCCGTCCACCTTGCCTCGCACGCCGATGCCGGTGGACGACTCGAAGTCGGTCAGCGGCTCCAGCGCGATGCCGCGCCGACGCGATTCCGCAACGATCGCGTCGGCGAGCGGATGCTCCGAGCCCTGGTCCAGCGTGGCGGCCACGCGAACGACGTCGTCTTCGTGGCGACCTGCAGCGGCGACGATGCCCTGAAACGCCGGCCTTCCTACCGTCAGGGTGCCAGTCTTGTCGAGGATGAGCGTATCGATCTGTCGCAAGTGTTCGATCGCTTCGGCGTCCTTGAACAGGACTCCTGACGTTGCGCCCCGTCCGGTCGCGACCATGATCGACATGGGAGTGGCGAGGCCGAGGGCGCACGGACAGGCGATGATCAGCACGGCGATCGCGTTGACGGTGCCATAGACCCACGACGGAGCAGGTCCGAACAGGCCCCAGGCAAAAAACGTGGCGAGCGCAATCGCGCCGACGACCAGCACGAACCAGAACGACACCTGATCGGCCATCCGCTGCAGCGGCGCGCGCGAGCGTTGCGCGGCCGCGACCAGTTGCACGATCTGCGACAGTACCGTGTCCGACCCGACTTTCTCGGCTCGGATCACGAGGCTGCCATTGCCGTTCAGCGTGGCTCCGATCACCTTCGAACCGGCGGTCTTTTCGACCGGCACCGGCTCGCCGGTCAACATCGACTCGTCCAGGTTCGATCGGCCCTCGAGTACCTGTCCGTCCACCGGAACCTTTTCGCCAGGTCGTACCCGAAGCCGATCGCCGACGTGCACCTGCGACACTTCAACATCCTCTTCGCTGCCGTCCTCGCGCAGGCGACGAGCCGTCTTCGGCGCAAGCCCGAGCAGGGCCTTGATCGCCGCGGACGTCTGCGAGCGGGCGCGCAGCTCCAGCAGCTGTCCCAGCAGCGTCAGCGACACGATGACGACCGCGGCTTCGAAGTACACGGCAACGCTGCCGCCGACGGCGAACGAGGCCGGGAAGGCCTGCGGTGCAATTGTGGCCACCGCGCTGTAGAGGAACGCGACACCCACGCCGGTACCGATCAGCGTCCACATGTTGGGACTGCGATTGACCAGGGACTGCCACCATCGAGCGAAAAATGGCCATCCGGCCCACCAGACGACCGGCCCTGCCAGCAGCAGCTCGACCCAGGGCCGCACGGTCACGTCAAGCAGGTGCCACCGGTGTCCGCCCATCGCCAGCACTGCCACGATCACGGTCAGCGGCAGCGACCGCCAGAAGCGGTGCGCGAAGTCAACGTATTCTGGGGTCGGTCCGTCGTCGAGTGTCGGCATCATCGGCTCGAGCGCCATGCCACAGATCGGGCATGCACCGGGTTCGTCCCGCACGATCTCGGGGTGCATCGGACAGGTGTAGTGGGTCCGAGCTCGGGCGGGCGCAGATCCCGCAGAATCGCGCGCGATGCCGCACTTCGAACAGGCGACTGGACCCTCGTGGTGTTCGGCGCCATGCGCTGCGGTCATTGGATCGGCTTCCATGCCGGAGATCGGGTCCCTGACCCGCCGTATGGTGTGGGTGTTTCTCATGACTTCTCCTTGTGCCTGAGCGACCTGGGTCGGTGCGCGACAGGCGAAGCAGCCTTGTGCCGAACCTCTTCACCGCGCTCGAAGTCATCGAGGATCGGACAGTCGGGGCGGACGTCGCCGCGGCAACGCTTGACCAGATCGGCAAGTGCCTTGCGCACGGTCAGCAATTCCTCGATTTTGCGGTCGAGCGCCTCCAGGTGACGGCTTGTCAGCGCCTTGACGGCAGCGCTCCTGCGCGACCGGTTCCGCCAGAGATCGAGAAGCTCGCGCACGTCCTCGACGGAGAAGCCCAGACCGCGCGCCCGCTTGATGAAGTCGAGCGAATGCACGTCGACCGAGGAATAGCTCCGGTAGCCGTTGGGCCGCCGATCGGCGGGGCGGACGAGCCCGATGCTCTCGTAGTAGCGGATGGCCTTGGGCGAAACACCCGATCTCTCGGCAGCGCTCCCGATGTTCATGGCTTAGGACCTCTCGTCAGCCTGTTGCACTTCAGTGTCCCACTCATCTGGGTTACCTCTTTTGGTAGGACCCCAACGATAGAGCTTCCAGTGACTGGAAGGTCAAGGCACGGGTTTCACTTGTAACGACCAAAGCGGCCACCGGTTCAGCCTGCCCCATACGCCGCGCGAGCTCTACTGGTCGTTAAGGAAGGGATCCTTGCCGAAAGCGATGTCCGGCAGCCAGGTGGACAGTATCGGCACGTACGTGACAAGCAGGAGAAAGGCTACCAGGATCGCCAGCCACGGCAGCGCTGCCTTGGTCACATCCCAGAGCGATTGCCGGGTCACGCCCGCAGCGACAAAAAGATTGAGCCCGACGGGCGGATGAACCAGGCCAATCTCCATGTTGACGGTCATGAGAACGCCCAGATGGATCGGGTTGACGCCAAGCCTCGTCGCGATGGGAAACACGATCGGCGCGAAGATCAGCACGATCGACGTCGGCTCCATGAAGTTGCCGGCGATCAGCATGGCGATATTGATGGTGAGCAGGAACACCCAGGGCTGCACGTTGCCGCTGGTCATTGCCTCGGTGAGCGCCTGCGGAATCTGCTGCGACGTCAAGACGTATGCGAAAAGACCCGCGTTGCTGATAATGAACATCAGCATGACGATCACCCGGGCGCTTTGCAGCAGAACGGGAAAAATGTCCCTGAGCTTGAGGTCGCGGTAGATGAATGCCGCGACAACGAATGCGTAGACAGCCGACACCGCCGCGGCCTCGGTGGCCGTGAATGCACCAACGTAGATTCCCCCCAGGACGATGACGATCAGCAGCAGCCCCCAGATGGCATCGAGCACACTGGCCATCAGCTTGCGCCAGCCACCCCATGCGATCCTGGGCGTGTCCAGCCGGCGCGACGAGATGTAGATCGCAACCATCAGCATCAGCCCCAGGATGATCCCCGGGATGATTCCCGCCACGAACAGGCGTCCGATCGATTGCTCGGTTGCCGCGGCATAGACGACCATCACGATCGACGGAGGAAGCAGGATTCCCAGCGTTCCGGCATTGATCACCACGCCGGTTGCGTACTTGAGCGTGTAGCCGTTGCGCACCATCCCGGCGATGGCGATCGAACCGACCGCAATGACGGTGGCCGGACTCGAGCCGGATATGGATGCGAACAGCATGCACGCGACGACGGCGGCAAGCGCCAGGCCGCCGTGAAAATGACCGACAGCCGCATTGGCGAAATCGATCAGGCGACGCGCCACCCCGCCCGTGGTCAGAAAAGTGCCCGCGAGTATGAAGAACGGAATCGCCAGCAGTTCGTACTTCTGCGTTGCCTGGAAGAATTTGAGGGCCAGTGCCGCCAGCGATTCCTGCCCGAAGATCAGCAGGGTCAGAACGCTGGTCAGCCCCAGTGCCATGGCGATCGGCATGCCGACCAGCATGGTTGCAATGAGCGTGACGAACAGGAAGGCGATATTCATCGGAGCGCCGCGGCCTGCGGCGGGGTGGCAGCTTCCTTGGATTGGCCATGGATGCCGCCCAAGCTGTCGCGGTGCCCGCGCAGCACCTCCATCGTCACCTGCGCGAGCCGCAGGCCGAGCAGGGCAAATCCCGCCGGAATCATGGATATGATCATCCAGCGCTTCACGGGCAGGTCCCGCGCATTGGTGCCCAGGGACCGCAGGTGGCTGACGAGCTCGACGGCGCCCCAGATCATCAGCGCGAGGTAGACGAAGCACAAGGCGATCGCCAGCAGGGTGGCAGCGCGCTTCCACGGTCGAGGCAGCGTGTTGATGAAGGCGTCGACATTCATGTGTGCGTGCAGCCGCATTGCGTAGGAGAGTCCGACCATCAGCAAGGCGCCGAACATGCAGGTCGTCGCTTCGAGCGACCAGACCCAACCGGCATTGAAACCGTAGCGGGCGATGACCTGGGAGAACGTCAACAGGGTCATCCCCACCAATAGCAGCCCGATCAACCCCTCTTCCAGGCGACCCAGCCCCCGGTTCAACGCTGCCAGCACGAGCGCACCCGCGTCCGTCGCGTCAGTTGCTTGCGGCCTGGGCGGCCTTGATCATATTGGCACCGATCTGTGCCCCGAATTGCTTCCAGACCGGAAACATCGCTGTACGCCAGGCAGCCAGCTGTTCGGCAGTGAGGGTGTGGACGGTGGTCTTGCCGCTGGCGATGACCTTGTCGCGATCGGCGAGAACGCTCCGCTCCGCGTTGGCGTTGTTGTCGTCGGTGGCGTCCTTCAATGCTTGCGCGAGACCGGAACGAATGTCGGGCGGCAGGCCGTTCCACCACTTCGCATTGACCGTGACCATGTAGTCGATAACCCCGTGATTCGTCTCGGTGATGTGCTTTTGCGCCTCGAAGAACTTCAGGCGGTAGATATTCGACCAGGTGTTCTCCTGCCCGTCGATGACGCCGTTCATCAAGGCCTGGTACACCTCCCCCAGAGGCATCTTCTGCGGGCTGGCCTTGAGGGTCCGGAATTGCGCCTCGAGCAGATCCGATTCCTGGATCCGGAATTTCAATCCGGCTGCATCCTGCGGGACGATCAGCGGTTTGTTGGCCGAGAACTGCTTCATGCCGCTGTGCCAGTAGGCCAGCCCGAGAAGCCCCTTGGGCTCGAGTTCCCTGAGCAGGGCCTGCCCCCCCGCAGACTGCTGGAACCGGTTGACCGCCGCGATGTCCTTGAAGAGAAATGGCAGGTCGAACAGCTGCATCTTCTTGGTCAGCCGATCGAACTTGGACAGGGAAAGCGCGATCATCTGGATGTCGCCGTTCGCGAGCGCCTCGAGCGACTCGTCGTCGCCCATGAGCTGCGAGTTGGGATACACCTCGACCTTGACGCGGCCCGGCAGAATTTCCTCGGCTCGTTGTTTGAACTTGATCGCAGCGTGACCCTTGGGCGACTTTTCCGATACGACGTGCGGGAATTTGATCTTGATGGGTTGCTCCGCGCGCGCGCTGCCGCAGACCATCACGGACGCGCTCAGGATCAGTGCGAGTACGCGTTTCACGGTCTGGCCGCCCGGTCCTGAATCAATCGAGGCCGTCATCTACCGGGACGTTCTCGGGCTTGAGCACCACGCCCGACGCGCGCGCCTGCATCAGCAGCAGCGTGGAAAAGTCCTGCTCAGTGAAGCCGCTGCCCATTTGCGCCTGGATCAGGTCGCGCGTCACCGACGCCAGAGGCATGGGCACGTCGAAGCGGCGTCCTGCCTCCAGCCCCAGATCCATATCCTTGCGCAGCAGGTAGGGTGTGAAGGTGACCTTGAAGTCGAGGTTCACAAAGGCTGGGGTCTTGTAGCGGGTGAAAATCGAGCCCATGACGCTGTTGTTCATGAACTCCAGAAATGCGCTGCGGGAAAGGCCCGCCCTGTTCGCGAGTAGCGTGATTTCCGCCAGCGACTGCGTGACGACGCCCAGGAAGACGTTGTGGCAGATTTTGGCGATACGGGCCAGCTCGCCCTCATCCACATAGCTGACGCCGCCTGCCCCGAAGACGCGCAGAAACGGTTCACACTCCTCAAAGACGTTCTGGGGACCGGAGCAGACCACGGAGAGCTTGCCGGCCCTGATCACCTTGGCGTTTCCCGAAACGGGCGCAGCCAGAAAGGCGATGCCCTGGGCCGAGAGGTCCGCACGGATGGCGGCCGAGGCCTCGATGGAGATCGACGAGCAGTCGACCACGATTCGCGGCAGGGCGCTACCAGCTCCGAGCAGGCTGCCGGGGCCGTACAGGACCTCCCTGAGGTCATCGGAGGTCGAGACCATCGTGAAGACGATGTCGCAGGCGGCCAATTCCGAGAGGCGCTCGGCGATTTTCACGCCGTAAGTCGCCAGTGGCTCGGCCTTGGCCCTGGTTCGGTTCCAGGCCATCACGTCGCAGCCGGCACGACCGAGCAGCGCGGCCATTTCATAACCCATGCGCCCGGTTCCAATCCAACCAAGCTTCGTGCCGGTCCCTACTGCCTTGTTCATGTCTGGATTTCCTTTTCAGTTCAGCGCCGCCAGCCAATCACGCTGCTCGAGTTCCCGCTTCAGGCGCCGCAGGAACGCCGCGGAGTACGCGCCGTCGAAGGCGCGGTGATCAAAGGACTGCGCCAGGATCCCGATCGGCCGCACCGCGATTGTGTCGCCATCGGGCCCCTCGATCACGACCGGCTTCTTGTGGACGCCGTCGCTGGAAAGAATCGCCACCTGGGGCTGGTTGATGATCGGCGCGGTGATCAGGGTCCCGAAGGAGCCGGAGTTGGAGACCGTGTACGTTGCGCCCTTGAGTTCGTCGGGCGACAGCCTGCCCGCGCGGGCGCGCGCTGCCAGTGCCGCGATCTGCACCGCCAGCTCGCGCAGGTTGAGCCGGTTGGCGTCGCGCAGCACCGGGGCCAGCAGGCCCTCGAACGACAGGTCGACGGCGATTCCCAGATGCACACCCCGGTGGACGATCAGTTCGTCGTTGCCGAAGCTCGAATTGACGTATGGAAATTCGGCGATCGCCTCGCAAACGGCAGCGCACACGAAGGGCAGGTAAGTCAGCGCAAAACCCTCCCGTGCCTTCCAGTGGGCGCCCCGCGCGTTGCGCGCCTGCTCGACCCGGTGGAAGTCCACCTCGATGGCCTGCAGCGTGTGCGGGCTGGTTGCCACGGACCGCACCATGTGTGCGGCGGTCGCGCGGCGTACCTTGTTGAGCGGGACGATGCGGTCACCCGAGTCGGCGAGGGGCGAGGGCACGCGAGCCGTTGTCGTGCCCGGTGCAGCGGCGGCGGCGCCCGCGGCGATCGCGGCAAGGACGTCCTCGGGCGTAATGCGGCCGTCGAGGCCGGTCCCCTGAACCTGGTCGGGCCGCAACCCCGACTCGCCCAAGAGACGGCGAACCACCGGGGACAGTTTCTCCGGGGCGCTGCGCGGCAGCGGCGTCGGAACCGCCGCGACAGCAGCGGCCGAAACCGCGGCTGAATGCATTTGACTTTGCGCGGCGGCGGGGCCGCTCGCGCCCGTGCCGGCGGCAGTTTCCACGATTGCCAGGCGGGTTCCCACCTTGACCGTGGTGCCGGCCGGAACCAGTATCTCCCGCACGATCCCGGCGACGGGCGATGGAATTTCCATGGTGACCTTCTCGGTCTCCACCTCGAAGAGCGACTCGTCGGCGGCGACCGCCTCGCCCGGCTTCTTGCACCAGAGGGCGACCGTCCCCTCCAGGACGGTCTCTCCAAGCTGAGGCATGATGATGTCCATGGCGTCGTTCCCGGTCACCAGCTGGCCGCGATGTATTTCGTTTCCAGGTACTCGAGCAGCCCGTCGTGGGCGCCTTCGCGCCCGATGCCGCTCTGCTTCCAGCCTCCAAATGGGGCCGCCGGATCGGACACCACGCCCCGGTTGATGCCGACCATTCCCGACTCGATGCGCTCGGCGACGGCCAGCGCCTTGGCCAGGTCGCGCGTATGGACGAAGGACACCAGTCCGAACTCGGTGTCGTTGGCAAGCGCTACTGCCTCGTCGACCGACTCGAAGCTCGCGATCGGCGCCATCGGGCCGAAGATCTCGTGATGAAAGGCGCGCGCGTCCGTGGGCAGACGGTCAATAACGGTGGGTTCGTAGAAGAATCCGGCGCGCGCCGGCATCCTGCCGCCGGTCAGGACTCGGCCGCCCCGATCGCGCGCGTCTGCCACCAGTTCGGCAACCTTGTCGCGCGTGGCTGCGTTGACCAGGGGTCCCATCTGGACGCCATCGTCCAGTCCCGGCCCGATCTTCACCGCAGCCATCGTTTCTGCGAAGCGGCACGCAAATTCCTCTGCCACCGGTGCCTGGACATAGAAGCGGTTGGCCGCCGTGCACGACTCGCCGCCATTGCGCAGCTTGGCGACCATGGCGCTGGCGACTGCGGCCTCGAGGTCGGCGTCAGCGAACACCAGGAAGGGTGCGTTGCCGCCAAGCTCCATCGAGCACTTCACGATCCTCTCGGCCGCCTGGGCAAGCAGCACACGGCCGACCTGCGTCGAACCGGTGAACGACAGTTTGCGCACCCGCGCGTCGCGCAGCATGTGGGCGACGATCTTCGACGACTGCTGCGAGGGCAGCACATTGATAACACCCGGGGGCACGCCCGCTTCCTCGAAAAGCGAAGCCATGGCCAACGCCGTCAGGGGCGTTTCCTTGGCGGGCTTGAGCACGACGGTGCAACCCGCGGCCAGCGCCGGGCCGATCTTGCGCGTGGCCATTGCCGCCGGGAAATTCCAAGGCGTGATGAAAACGCACACGCCGATGGGCTGGCGCAGGATGATCATGCGGTTGGCGCCCGACGGGACCGTGCCGATCTCGCCCTGCGCCCGCACCGACTCTTCCGAGTACCAGCGCAGGAATTCGGCCGCGTAGGTGGCTTCCGCCTGCGCCCCGGCCAGCGCCTTGCCGCTTTCCAGCGTGATCAGGCGCGCGATGGCGTCGCGGTGCCAGATGATGAGCTCGAACGCGCGTCGCAGGATCTCGCCGCGCTCACGCGGCGGCCGCGCAGCCCAGGCGGGCCCCGCGGCGGCAGCCGCGTCGACGGCATCCAGGGCATCGCTCACCCCGGCATCGGCGACCTGCGCGATGGTCTGCTCGGTCGCCGGGTCAATCACCGCCAGGCGCGCACCGTCGTGCGCCGGGCGCCATGCCCCGCGCACATACAACTCCTTGGGGATCGATGCGAGGCTATAGTCCATGGCTGTTCCGGGGGCGGAAGTCCGTGGCGCGCACCACTTCGTCGACGATGCGCTGCACCGATGGAATGACTGCGTCCTCGAGGGCATCGGCGGCCGGCAGGGGGATGTGCGGCGTGGTGATGCGCACCACAGGCTGGTCCAGGTCGAAGAAGCACTCTTCCGTGACGATCGAGGAAATCTCGGCACCCCATCCGCACAGGCGCGGATTTTCTTCCACCGTGAAGAGGCGCCCGGTGCGAACGGTTTCGGCCAACAAGGTCTGGGCATCCAGCGGCACCAGCGAGCGCAGGTCGATCACGGTCGCCGCGATGCGGTGCTGCGTGGCCAGAATCTCCGCCGCCTGCAGCGCGCGGGGCACCATCGCCGCCAGGGCGACGATGGTGATGTCGCTGCCGCGCCGCAATACCTTGGCTGCGCCCAGCGGCTCGACGTGTTCCCCGTCGGGTACCTCGCCCTTCATCGCGTACAGCGATTTGTGTTCGAAGAAGACGACCGGGTCCGGATCGCGGATCGCGGCGGCGAGCAGACCTTTGACGTCCGCCGGGTTCGATGGAGCCACCACCTTGATGCCGGGAATTGCCATGGCCCAGTTCTCGACGCTCTGAGAATGCTGTGCGCCAAAGCGCGACCCCGCGCCGTTGGCGGTGCGGATGACCAGGGGCATCGTGAACTGCCCGTTGGTCATGTAGCGCATCTTGGGAATCTCGTTGGCGACGTAGTCCCAGCAGCATGCGAGAAAGTCGGAGAACATGACCTCCGCGATCGGGCGCAGGCCGGTCATGGCGGCGCCCATGGCTGCGCCGAGGATCGCCAGCTCGGATATGGGCGTGTCGCGCACGCGGCGTGGGCCGAACCGCTCCAGCAGCCCCACCGTCGTCTTGAATACCCCGCCAGCGCCGCCGACGTCCTCGCCGAGGAACACCACGCGTTCGTCGCGCTCCATCTCCTGGGCGATGGCCGCGGCGACGGCGTCGCGATAGCTCAGTTCCGCCATGCTGTTCCTCCATCGGCCCACAGGTCGGTAAATGCCGTCGCAACGGCCGGTGGCGGGGAGGCCTTGCACGTCTCCGTGGCCTGGTCGACTTGCGCCATGGCGGTGTGCTCGATAGCGTCGAGCGAGGCCTGGGGTACGCCGTCGGCGATCAGCCGCTGTCGGTAGTTGGGCAGCGGATCGCGCTCGAGCCAGGCCTGCAGTTCCCCGGGTGGGCGGTACTTGGCCGGATCGGCGCGCGAATGCCCGCTGTGCCGATAGGTCTTGCACTCGATGATCGACGGTCCCTCGCCGGCACGCGCCCGCCCGAGCGCCGCCAGCGCCGTCCGGTACACGGCTTCGACGTCGTTGCCGTCCACGATGATCGACGGCAGCCCGTAGGCCGCCGCACGGTCGGCCGCGGGGTGCTCGACCGCGGTCACGCTGCGGATCGGCGTGTACTCCATGTAGAGGTTGTTCTCGCACACGAAGATGACGGGCAGCTTCCAGACCGCTGCGAGATTGACGGCCTCGTGGAATGCGCCGATGTTGGTCGTTCCGTCGCCGAAGAAGGCAACCGCCGCCTGTCGCGTGCCGCGGTACTGGGCCGACCAGGCAGCCCCCACGGCGATCGGCAGATGGCTGCCGACGATCGCGTACGAGCCCATCACGCCGTGCTCGACGCTGCTCAGGTGCATGGAGCCGCCCTTGCCCGCGAGCAACCCGCACTCGCGCCCCATGAGCTCCCCCAGCACTCCGGACATCGAGGCGCCCCGCGCCAGGGTGTGGTGGTGGCCGCGGTAGGTGCAGAAGGTGTAGTCGTCCTTTTCCATCGCGTGACCGAAGCCGGCGGCAACGGCCTCCTGGCCCAACGCCAGGTGGCTGGTGCCCTTGATCAGGTTCTGCAGAAAAAGGTCGTACGCGCGCTTTTCGCAGTAGCGCAGCTCGACCAGCAGGCGGTAGAGCGCGAGCTGGGTTTTCAGGGCAAGGGCCGTCGGCAGCGCCTGTGGTGCGGTTGAAGTACTCATGGGTTTCTTGCTCTCTCTTCACATCCGGGCAAGCGCTGGTACTCTCGCGGCGCAGCCAGTTGCGCGGCGCCACCTTGGCCGCTCAGCCTCAATCTCAGCCTCAATAACGGTTGGCGATAGGCAGTTCCTGCGCGGGGAACAGGCTGATGACCTGCGCGCCGCGCGGCGTCACGACGATTTCCTCCTCGATCCGGGCTGCCGAGACGCCGTCGGTAGCAGGGCAGTAGGTCTCCACGGCGAACACCATTCCCGCGGTGAGTTCCATCGGGTCGTCCAGGGACGTGAGGCGCGAAATGATGGGCCGTTCGTGCAGCCCCAGCCCCAGGCCATGGCAGAAGTTCAGGCCGAATGCCGCCATCTCCGTTTCGAATCCGATCTCGTCGCAGGTCGGGAACGCCAGAGCGATCTTGTCGGTGGTCACCCCCGGCCGGATCAGCTCGATCGCGCGGTCCATCCACTCGCGCGCACGCCGGTAGGCGGTGAGCTGTGGTTCCGAGGCGCGCCCGACGCTGAAGGTGCGGTAGTAGCAGGTGCGGTAGCCCATGAAGGACTGGATGATGTCGAAGAAGGCCTGGTCGCCGGGACGGATCAGCCGGTCGGTGAAGTTGTGCGGGTGCGGGCAGCAGCGCTCGCCCGAGATGGCGTTGATGGCCTCGACGCAGTCCGAGCCCATCTCGTAGAGGCGCTTGTTGGCCATGGCGACGATCTGGTTCTCGCGCACGCCGGGCTTGAGTGCCTCGTAGATGTCCTGGTAGACGCCGTCCACCATCGCGGCGGCTATGTTGAGCAGGGTGATCTCGTCGCCGCTCTTGATCTGCCGCGCCTCCAGCATGACCTGCTGGCTGTCGCGCACCTCGATGCCTGCTCTCTGTAGTTCGAACATCATCGGCGGCTCGATGACGTCCACGCCCAGCGCCATGTCGCCTACGCCCTCTGCCTGCAGGATCGACTTGATTTCCTCGGCGGCGCGGCGGAACAGTCCCGCGTCCGAATGCACCGCGCCGCGCAGACCCAGCAGGCCGGCCTTGCAGTGGTCCTGGTGCAGCCAGGGCGCGTGCAGCCGGTGGTGTCGGGCGGCCGAGCCGAAGTCCCAGATGTAAGGGTCGCCGTTGCCGGTGAGCAGCGAATAGCGCGTGAGCTTGTCGCGGGCCCACTCGCCAATCACGGTACTCGTCGTGTAGCGGATGTTGTGCTGGTCGAAGCTCAGCAGCGCGCCCAGCCCCGACCGGGCGAGCGCCTGGCGCACCCGCGCGAGACGGTACGCGTGCAGGCGCCGGAAATTCACGCGCTCTTCGAAATCAACCTGCATCTGGCCCGGTGCCTGCAACGGGCGGTCCCAGCGGTGATGCGGGTCGATGTCTGCGGGCAGGATGACCTGCGGCTCGCAGGCGGCGGGCGATTCGTCGTGGCCGGGGTGTCCGTGATCGTGATCGTGACGCGCGCGGGTCATACGGCTGCCTTCGGCAAGACGCCGCCGACCCGGGTACCCGTGCCGGCGGCCAAAAAAAGCGTGGGCGCGTCCCCGGGACCGCCGCTCGGAACGCATCTGCTGCAATGAACTATGCAAACGGATGCATACTGGGGCTGATATTAGGCAGGGCGAAATGGACTGTCAATGGCGCGGCGGCTGCCCCAGTGGCTACAATCGTCACAAATGATGAAGACACGGGGGCGCACTAAGCCGGCCTCGCGGGTGACGATCCGCGACGTGGCCGCCCAGGCGCGCGTGAGCATTTCGACCGTCTCGCGTGCGCTCAACCCGGAAGCACGCCACCTCATCGGTGACGAGGCCGTCGTGCGCGTGATCGAATCGGCGCGGGCGCTGGGTTATCGGCAGAACAAGCTGGCGTCCGCGCTGACCAGCGGGCGCTCGCATGTCGTGGGCGTCCTGCTGCCGGATATCGAGAACGCGGTCTTCCCGCCCATCGTCCGCGGAATCGAGGAACGCCTGGCGACGGAGGGCTACGCCGTGCTGATCGCCAATGCCGCCGGCAGCGCAGCCGACCGGGAGCGCGTGCTGGAGCAGATGTTCGAGCGCCAGGTCGACGGGCTGGTGGTGGCGACCGCCAGCCGGGACGATCAGGTGGTGCGCCGTTGCATTCTCGAGCATGTCCCCGTCGTGCTGGTGAACCGCTCCGAGGATCACCGGCTCGCGCCAGAAGTCGTCAACGACGACTTCTATTCGATGCAGATGGCCATCGACCACCTGGCGGGCCTGGGCCACCGGAAGATCGGCCATGTGGCGGGCCCCATCAACCTGTCTACGGGGTATGCGCGCTGGCAAGGGTTCCAGCTGGCGGCGCAGCGCCACCGGATCGCGAGCGACCGCATGGTGGAGGCCACGGAGTACACCCGCGAGGCGGGCCGAGTCGCGTGCGCCGAGCTGCTCAAGCGCCACCGTTCCACCACCGCCATCGTGGCGGCCAATGACCTTCTTGCCCTGGGGTGCTACGACTCGCTGGCGGCGCTCGGGCTGCGCTGTCCGCAGGACGTCTCTATCGTCGGTCACAATGACATGCCGCTGGTCGACATGGTGAACCCGCCACTGACGACGCTGCGCATCCAGCACCGGGAGATGGGCCGGCAGGCGGCGCGGATCCTGCTGGAGCGCATGTCCACGGCCGACGCCAGACCCGTGCGCGTCACGCTCTCGCCGGAAATCGTGGTCCGCGGATCCACTGCCGCGCCCCGCAGCGCCTCGCGCTCGGAAGGCTGAGACGGTCGTCCCCGGGGTCCCGGCAGACTGCATGCCGGTGGCCGAGGCCGCAAGCGCCGCCCAGGCGCCAGGCGCGTGCGCGCCCGCAATCGCGCCGCAGCATCGCAACCGGTCGCACCGATGTGGCGCAATTGCGCCGGACGGATGCAAATCCTTGACAGCGCCGAGTTTCGCAACGAATATGCAACCGGTTGCAGTCAGTTTGCCACCCGGGCTGAGCCCTGTTCAGCCGAGACCGGTCAAGAAGTACGCATCGACCCGATCGAGGTCGGTCGAAGACGTTCAAAGAACCAGGGGGAGGACGCGGTATGCGCGATGTTCCGAGTCGAACGGCCGCAGCGGGGGCAGACCGGGGACTCTGGCTGCGAGGGGGTGCGGTCACGTTCCTGGTGGGTGCGGCGTTTGGTTTCGACAGTCCGGCAGCGCGCGCCCAGGAGAGCCCCACGCCTTCGGCCACGAGCCAGCCCGCCGCTGCGCCCGCGACCGCGCCGCCTGCTGAAACGCCGCCGGCAAGCAGGAGCGACAACCAGTACGAAGAGATCGTCGTCACGGCGCGCAAGCGGCGGGAAAGCATCCAGGAGATCCCGGCGTCGGTTGACGTGATTTCAGATTCGGTCATCAAGGAAGCCCACATCACCCGGCTGGACGACATCGGATCGAGGGTGTCCAACCTGAACATCTTCGAGGCGCACGACAACTCCCCGGCCGTCGTCATGCGTGGCGTTGGCTCGTTCGAACTGGTGCAGGGCGTCGGCTTCTACATGAACGACGTGCAGCTGTTCGAAGGCCAGACGGTGAGGCCGGTGGATATCGCGCGCATCGAGGTTCTCAAGGGTCCGCAAGGTACCTTATATGGCGGCGCCAATATCGGCGGCGCGATCAAATATGTGACCAAGGACCCGACGTCTACCTGGCAGAACGAGGTGACCGGGGAAGTCGGCAGTCGCTCGATGTTCAATGGTGCGGCCGTGGTCTCCGGTCCGATTGCCGACAAGCTGGGCATGCGCCTCAGCGTCTTTAACGACAATCAGAATGGCTACATCTGGGATACATACCATAACGAGACCATTGGGGCGTCGCACGACCGCGGCGGTCGCTTGGTGTTCCTGGCGGAACCTCAGGATGCGACCGAAGTTCGTCTTTCCTTCAACGCCGACAGCTACAACTCGCAAAACGAGAATCTGCAGTACAAGATCAACCAATTCCCCGCGTCTTTGCTGCCGTACACGGCAGACACCTACCGGTACTCGGTGGACGACTTTTTCATTCCGTCGTTCATCCGCAAGCTATACGCGACGACGCTGCAGGTCGATCATCAGTTCGGCAATGGCATTACGTTCAACTCGATCACATCGCAGTTTTGGTCCTTAAACCGCGGCATTACAGACTTTACAAAGAAGCCGTTCCCGCTGGATCTGCTGTTCCAAAACCAGGATCAGCGGGTCCTCAGCCAGGAATTCCGCCTGGCGTCGACAGGTCATTCGAACCTGGATTGGCTGGCAGGAGCATTCGTTCAGCGGCACACGATCGACATCACGAACAGCGACCTTAACTACAACGGAAATATCCCCGCGACGCCCACCACGTGTTGTGGATCAGGTACGGATGGCACCCTACCTTTCGACTACGATATCCAGAACAAGGTTCAAAAGCAGTATGCCGTATTCGGTGATGCCACCTATTACCTCGGTAATTGGCAATTCGAGCTCGGACTGCGTGGCGAGCACTACACAAGCAACCTGAAGGCAAAAAATCAGCCGTCCGCAGCCACGCCAGCCGGGATGGCGCCCAGCTTGCTAGTCCTGGGACCGCAGGATCTGAACGGAGACCAGCTCTCGCCGCGCGCGTCGATCCAGTACAAGCTGCTTCCTGGCACGAACATCTACGGCACGTTCGCGCAGGGCTTCCAGCCCGGTGATCTGTCGGAGCAGAACGGCGCCATCACCACGATCCGCCCGGAAACCGCGATCAGTTACGAATTGGGAGTGAAGTCGAGGCTGCCGTACGGGGCTCAGCTCAATGCCGCCGTATTTCTCGTGGATTACAAGGATCGCTGGTATCAGAACCTGGTCGCCGTGGCGGGCCAGTTCCAGGACATAGTCACCAATGTCGGGCCCTCGCGAAACACCGGAATTGAAGTCGAATTCCTGGTGCCACTCGGTTCAGAATTCAAGCTGAACGGGGGCTTCGGAACCACGCGCGCCAGGTGGCGAAGTGCTCAGTACTTTGATCCGCAGCTGACCGCGGCCGCGGCGATAGCGGGCAACCCCCACAATGTTTTCCGCGATCTCGACGGCCTCACGGCGCCGTTTACGCCGGCGTATTCGGTCAATCTCGGCCTGGACTGGAACCGCATACTGAGCAACGGCTACAAGGTCGGCGCGCGCCTGGATGGCTCGGCGACCGGGCAGTCGTATTGGAATCCGAATGACATTGCACGGCAAAAAGCGTATCAACTGATGAACGCCGGCGCTCACCTCGATGCGGGCAACTGGACCTGGATCGCACACGTGAGTAACCTGACGGGTACGCGCTTTAACACGATGTATTTCGATGCCACGGATGTCGGTGTCCCTGACAATCACAGCTTCGCCCGCATCAACCGGCCCCGAACCGTCGTGCTGAGCGGCACGTATCGCTTCTGAGTGGAGCGGGATCTTCCCGCGAATCTTTGGCGCGCCTCAGCCGGGCTGCCCGCGCCTGATCTACAGGGTCAGACTCTCGATCTCGAAGGGCACCGAGCGGCGTCGCGACGGTGCGCTTGACCGGGGCGGTGCCTCTGCGCACACTACCTGCCTACGTGGCTGACCGGCGGGCCCGGATCGGATCTGATGCAAGCTCGACGCTTGATGGACGTCGTACCACGCTTGGCGGCCGGCGCCTACCCCCTGCTGGTTTTCGCGGTTTGTCGACGCGGCGTGATGGAGGCGGACGCCTGGGGGCTGGCGATCCTGTATGTGGCGCTGAGCCTTCCGCTCGCTCTGCTGGCACTGTGGGTGGCTGGCGCGCTTGCGGGTAAACGCATCAATCTGAAAGTTCCGATATTTGTGCTCTTGATGCTGGCCACCGGTGGCGCAGTCTGGCTCTTTGCCCTGCAGCTGCGGGGTCACTATCAGTGGTTTTTCCTGATCCAGGATTCGGCCTTTTTCGTGCTGCTGGCGTACTACTTTGCTGCCTCGTTGCGTGCGGGACGCGAGCCCTTGTGCACCTTCTTTGCTCGGCACGTCCATCGCGCGTTATCACCGGAGTTGCTGAAATACACCCGCTTTCTGACAAAAGTGTGGGTCCTGTTTTTCGTTTCCACCGGTTGCATTTCCTGGCTCTTGTTCTTCTTTGCTTCGAACGCTGTTTGGGCGTTCTATACGAATCTCCTGGTGCCGGTTCTGGTCGTGATTGTTTTTGTCGTCGAAAATGCCTCTCGTCGCTTCGTTCTTCCTCCAGCAGACCGGGTCGGATTGCTGGGCACGTACAGGGCCCTTCGCACCGGCGGCCTCGCCGGAGCGATGCGAAGTTCGGCCCCCCAATCAGAGACGGTCTCGCCTATGGATTCGATTGCACCATCAGTCCAAGAGGTTGCGAAAACCTGTGATGTTCTCGTCATCGGCGGCGGCCCTGCAGGCACTACCGCGGCATCACTGCTGCGTGAAATGGGCTACCACGTGGTGTTACTGGAGAAGTGCCATCACCCGCGCTTTCACATCGGCGAATCGCTGCTGCCCGCCAATTTGCCGCTGTTCGAGAAGCTGGGGGTCGCGAAACAGGTCGAGGCTCTCGGGATGCCAAAACTGGCAGCCGAATTTGTATCGCCTTGGCACGACCATCAACAGGAATTTCGATTCGCCGACGGGTGGAATAAATCGCTGCCGAGCGCTTACCAGGTCGAACGCTCCAAATTTGACTTTGTTCTGATCAAAAATGCCCGGGACAAGGGGGTGGAGGTCTTGGAGGGATGCGAGGTGCAGTCGGTCGATTTGTACCGATCGGACGGGATGGCCGAGGTGCAGGCCCGCACCGACGCGGGGCAGAGCATGGTCTGGCATACGCGATTTATCGCCGATGCATCGGGGCGCTCCACGTTTCTTTCCAGCAAGTTGCAGCTGAAGGAACGCAGCAGGGATCACAATAGCGTCGCGATCTACGCTCATTTCGTCGGAGCCGAGCGCCGGCAGGGTGCCGCGGAGGGGAATATTTCGCTGTTCTGGTTCGATCACGGTTGGTTCTGGTACATCCCCCTGAGGGGCGGCGCGACCAGCGTGGGCATGGTGACCTGGCCATATTTCGTAAAAACGCGGGGCGAGCGTTCCCTTTCTGATTTTTTCAAGGACGGTATTGCCAGCTGCGCGCCGCTCTCCGCGCGGCTGAAAGACGCGCACATGGCGATCGATGTCACGGCGACCGGGAATTTCTCGTACTCGTCCCGCCGCGCCTACGGCAAGAACTATCTGCTGCTCGGTGACGCCTTTGCCTTCGTCGACCCGATGTTTTCCTCTGGCGTCTGGCTGGCAATGAACAGCGGCGACCAGGCCGCCAAGACAATCGAGACCTGTTTCAAGCAACCCGCAAAGGCCGCCGCCGCATTACGCGCTTTCGATCGAATGATGAGGAAGGGACCAAGAGAGTATTCCTGGTTTATTCACCGCATTACGCATCCGACGCTGCGCGATATGTTCATGTGTCCAAGCGAAAAGCTGCGGATGAAGGAGGCGCTCCTGTCGCTGCTCGCCGGGGACATCTTCGGCACGACTCCGATCTGGCGCTCGATTGCCTTGTTCAAGTCCGCCTACTACCTCGTATCAGCGCAAGCACTGGGCCGAACATATCTGGCATGGAGGCGGCGACACTTCAATATTCGACGTGACCAAGCGGTCGAAGCCAGCGTCACTTCTGTTTGATACCACTTCGATAGTCCGTCGGAGTTACCGACCGAAGGCCGGTAGCGCGTCGCCCGGCGCGTGACTCCCGCTGCATGTGCGACCCGCAGGCTTCGGTTGTAACCTGCGTCGCTCGAAGCGAAATCGACTCTAAACGTTCAACATCGATATTGCGATGCAGTAGTTTTGCCAGAGCGCCGGAGAAGGCACCTGTGGAACGGGAGACGTAACGATGCAAATGCTGGAGCTGAACGCTTGCCGATACGGAACACGTCTGCTCGTCGGGTTCATCGGCGCGTCGGGAATGATCGCTGCGACAACAGCCGCACCGTTGGAACTGCCGCCGTTGGTGCAGCCCGCAAGCACGGAGCACCATGCCGGCAAGGTGATCTGGCTCGACCTGGTCACGCCCGATCTGCCTGCGGCCAGGCGCTTCTATGGTGAGCTGTTCGGCTGGACATTTCAGGACGTCTCCAAAGGGCGCACCCCCTACTGCGTCGCAACCCTGAACGGCTCGCCGGTTGGCGGGCTGGTGCAGCGAGCCATAGGGCCGGGGGAGCGCAAGCAGCCTGCCTGGCTGACCTTCTTGTCCGTCGCCGATGTCGAGCAGGCCGAGCGGACAGCGGTTGGCAACGCGGGCAAAGTACTTTCAGAGTCCCGCAGCTACCCACAGCGCGGTCGCCAGGCCGTGTTCTCCGATCCTGAGGGAGCGGTGTTCGCCGTGCTGCAGTCGAGCAGCGGCGACCCGCCGGACGTTCTGGCCCAGCCCGGCCAGTGGATCTGGAGCTCGCTGCTCGTGGGCGATCCGGACAAGGACGCGGTGTTCTACCAGGCCGTGTTCGGCTACCAGGTGTTTGACCAGATAAGAGACGACGGAGTCGAACATGTCCTGCTCGCTTCCGGCGACTACGCCCGCGCCAGCGTCAATGCGCTGCCTCCGGGAGGTTCGGGGATTCATCCGCATTGGCTCAACTTTGTGCGGGTCGTCAATACGGCCGATGCGGTCGCCAAGGTGAAAGCTCTTGGCGGTCAGGTGCTGGTGGCGCCACACCTGGACCGGCATGGCGGCTCGATCGCCGTGGTCGCCGACCCGAGCGGAGCTCCGTTTGGCCTGCTCGAATGGACCGATGCCGATACGAAGGAGGTGACAAAGTGACCCGAGCCAGGCTGCGGCGCTTTACTCCGGGTCTCTGGGTGGCTTCCGGGCTGATCGTGATGCTGCTGGCTGCCATCCAGGGTTGTGCCGACTACGGCGGCGCTGGCTACGGCTACGGCGAAGACTACGGCGTGGGCTTTTATGAGCCGTATGGGTACTACTACGGTGGGTGGGACGGTGGCTATCGCGTCGGACCGTGGCGCGAAGGGCATGGCCACGACCGAGGGGAGGGAGGTGAACATGGGGGCCATCGACCCATGCCGTCGATTCCCACGCGTGGGCCTAGCGGCCACTTCGGCGGAGGCAGGCGTTAGCCTTTCCAACGCGCGACGCGCTCTAGTTACTGCGCCGTGTAGCCGCCGTCAACTGCGATGCTCTGCCCGGTGAGGTATTGCGCCTTGTCGCTGGCGAGGAACACGATGGTTTGAGCGATCTCCTCCGGCGAGCCGGCTCGCCCCGCCGGAACCGTGGAGAGAAAGCCGGACTTGGCCTGTTCGCTGCCGCCGACGAAGCGGTCGAGCATCTCGGTGGCAATGGGGCCCGGCGCCACGGCGTTCACGCGCACACCGGCGGCGGCGCCTTCGAGCGCGGCGCTCTTGGTGACGCCTTCGACCGCGTGCTTGCTGGCAGCGTAGACCGAGGCTCCCGCGATGCCGACCCGGCCCGCCATCGACGAGATGTTGACGATCGAGCCGCTGCGTTGCGACAGCATCACACGCATTTCATGCTTCATGGAGAGCAGCGTGCCCAGCACGTTGGTTGCGAAGGCGGCCTCGTAGTTCTCGACAGATTGCTCGACGACGGGGCCGACCTGTCCTTCGGTGCCCGCGTTGTTCACCGCCACGTCGAGGCGGCCGAAGCGCTTGACGGTCAGTTCGACCAGGCTGCGCACCTCGGCCTCGAAGCGCACATCCGCCCGGATGAATTCGGCCTGCGCGCCCAGGGCGCGCAACTCGGCGGCCAGCGCAAGCCCTGCCGCTTCGCGGCGCCCGCTGATGGCGAGGCGGGCGCCTTCGCGGGCGAACGCCATCGCCGTGGCGCGACCGATGCCGGTCAGCGCGCCAGTGATCAGTACGACGGGTTGGTTCATGGCGATGCTCCTGGTTGCATTGCGACGGCGCAAGTGTGATTGATTCCGGAGGATTGATATAGACGGCTGATGCTCCTATCATTCATTCCGATCTGGAATATGTGGACCCATCGCCATGGACAGGCTGCAGGCCATGAAGACCTTCGTGCGCGTGGTGGAGGCTGGAAGCTTCTCGGCCGTGGCCCACGAGGCGAACGCCACGCAGAGCGCGGTGAGCAAGCAGGTCGCGGCGCTGGAGCGTGAGCTCGGTGCCAAGCTACTGACGCGCACCACGCGCTCGCTGGCGCTGACCGAAGAAGGCGAACGCTACTTCGAGCAGGTTCGCAGGCTGGTGGCGGAGATCGCCGAAGCCGAAGGCGCGCTGCGGCGCGGCGAGCAGCAATTGACCGGCTGGCTGCGCATCGCGGCGTCGGTGGGGTTCGGACGCCTGAAGCTGATGCCCCACATCCAGTCATTCCTGGCCGAGCATCGCGGCGTCAAGATCGATGTGCGGCTGAACGACGGCTTCATCGATCTCGTGGAGCAGGGCATCGATGTGGCGGTGCGCATCGGCGAGTTGTCGGACAGCGGCCTGATCGCCAGGCGCATCGGCACGAGCCGGCGGCTGCTGATGGCCCACCGACGCTATCTGCGCGCACTGCCGAAAGGGATCAAGCCTCCCAGGGTGCCTGAAGACCTCATCGACCACAACTGCATGGTCTACACGGAGCTTTCCATGCGCAATGCCTGGGCCTTCAGCGCGGGCCCGGGCGCGCACGAGCCCGCAGGCACCCCGCACATCGTGCGCGTCGAGGGCAACCTGCAGACCAACAGCAGCGAGGTCATTCGCGCCTCGGTGCTGGCCGGCCTGGGAGTCGGCTATTCACCGGAATGGCTCTTCGAGCAGGAGCTTGCCAGCGGCGAGGTGCAACGCCTGTTGCCGGATTGGGAACCGCTGCCGATCCCGATCCATCTGGTGAGCCCGCCGGAGCGGCGGCACTCCGCGAAGGTCAAGGCCTTCGCCGAACATGTCGCCAGGGCCATCACATAGGGGTGAGCAGCACTGCGGGATCTGAAGGCCGCTTACTTGCGCTTCGGCGTGGCACTTTTGCCGATCTCGTCGTAGATCGCGCGCAAGTTCTGCTCGCGTTGCTCCGAGTTGGGGTGGCGCCGAACCGGCGTATTGACGATGTCATAAGCCGCTGCTGCGAGCTTCTCGGTGTCCGATTGGAGCGGCGCCGACGCAGGGCGGGGGCGCTCCGGCTTCGGCAGATCCTTGAGAAAAGCGTCCAAAGACTTCGCCAGATCCTGCCGATCCGGATAAACGCGGCCCAATAGCCTTGCGGCACAGGAATCCGCCTGCAGTTCCTGATCGATGTGATGCTGGGTGAAGACGCCTTTGCCGGCTTTGACGTGGGCCAGTATGACAGCCGGGTCACTCCTGGCATTGGCCATCGTCTTCAGCAGATCGTCCCTCAACGTAAAGGAGTCCACAACCATGCTTTGCAGAGCCTTGGTCTCATGTCGCTGCAGGACGTGAGCTATCTCGTGCGCGAGCGCGAATTTGGCCTTCGGATGCTGCACGGGATTGTCGATCAGTCCCTGATCGACGTACAGGAAGCCGCCCGGCCGGGCCAGCGCGTTGTGCCCCGAATTCTTCAGAATGAAAAGCTTGAATTGGTAATCGTGCTTCTCGTTGATCGTCGCGAGGATCTGCTGCAGCATCTCGTCCGCAACCGGATAGTACTTTTTCCCGAGCTTGCCATCGCGATCGAGAATGTTCGTTTCTTCCTTGTGGGACTGCTCGCCGTAGAGTACCTCCGCACTCATAGGGAGCCAGTTGAGCTGCTTGGCTGCGAGTCTGGTGGAGGTGGAAATACTCGTCTGATTGGCCGGGGCGGGGGACTTTGCGCCGAACAGCTTTCCGAATTCGGCACCCATGCTTTCAATGCCCTGGTGGAAGCTGAATGCGCCCAGCGATGCGACGTTGTCGGTGAGCCGGTAGGGCTCGACGATGTTGGGGCAGTTCTTCTCGAGCACTACGGAAGCCATGGGCGCAACTTTGGTGATCTCTTTGATGCGCACATCGCTGAATCCTTCACCGGCCGAAGCCGGTTTGCCGTCAGCCTTGGGTCCAGCCGACGAAGCGGCTCGGTCTTGCGCGCAAGACACCAACATCAGCGCCAGCGGCACCGCAGCCAGAGTCCACTTCGCTTTCGACGGCAGGTCCACGATACGTGCCTTCAATAAAGCAAGTCGTGCAGTTGATGGATGCGAAGGTCTCGGGCATCGTAGTAGCCCTCGTCGTCCAGGATGGCGGCCTCGTAGACCATGCGCTCCTTGGTGGCCCATACTTCGCGCTTCAACTGCTCGAGGCGGGTGCGGATTCCGACGTCCCTCATTGCGCGGTCGAGATTCGCCTGGGCCGCGGCAGGGTCGAACGGCTTGTCAGCTTCCAGTTTCCGGCCGCCCGTCTTGTTCCAGTTGGCGAGCTTGTCCAGCACGGATCGCAACGAACCGCAGGGCGCGTATCTCTCGGAAGTGGTGCCCTTCGTGTCGTTCTTGCCGACCAGCTGATCCTGGAGGCTCTTCAAACCGACACAGTCGTCCTTTGCAGTGCTTGCCTGCACCAGTGCCAGCGCGACGACGCTTGCCCAGGCCAGCCGGCGAAAGCCGATCATGATCGCGGCGGCGCGGTTGCGAAAAAGTCGCCTGACGGGGTCGGCGACGGCGGTTGACGCCGCCGTGCTGGTCCAGAGCCTGCTGGTGTCGCGCCACGCGAAGCGCTGGATGCTTTCCCAGAGGCTTTCGGGTTCCACAACAGGGACGTTCTCGAGGCGCAGCAATTCGTGTCGAGCCCGGTTGACGGAACCGACCATAAAGCCGTCGGCCAGCATGCCCAACGCGATCGGAACCGGCGACAACCAGATGCCCCAGTTGCGCAGCACGACCAGGGATAGCCAGGAAACCAGCAAAATCACGCACAGGAGCAAAGCAAACAGGAGCGTCACCAGCAGAGGCGCCAGCTGCCTTTGCACAGGATCGGCACCGACGCGCCCCTGGAAGTACTGTTCCCACATCCGGGAGATCAGCAACCCGAAAAGAAGGGCCAACAGCACTTCGCCCGCGAACTCCCAAAGACCGTTGAAATGCCCGATGGGATCGAGCATTGACATAAATGCCAACGCGTGAGCCTCGACGCCATAGATCGACCCCAAGGGTGTCAGGTAGGTGTCCTGCTCCCCAAAGGCGGCGCCGAAGAACACGACCATTCCTTTCAGTTTGGAGAGGTCCTCCTGCACCTCCCCGATCCCTTTGACGACGACTCCCCCGTTGGTGGCCCAGCGTGGATCGATCCGCTTGCGCTCGTCCGCCTTGTCCTTCGGGAACCACGAGGCGGGCCCGCTCTCCTGGTAAGCCCGGTAGACGAGCGAAGAGAAATATGCGGGCCCATCGTAGTGCCGCAGCAACAGGCCATATTCCACCGGCAGGACGGCGTCGCCCACCCGAACTCGCTCGACGGCCGCTTGCGGCTGCCGGCACATTGCCGCTCCGTCGATTTGTTGCTGCATCTCACGGATGGCACTCTGATGCGGTGGGGCCCCTCCGTCCGGCGACTCAAACGGCTTCATCAGGACCGTCCTGATGCCACCGCAACTGCGCGTCCGTATCAGCTCGTAGATCTGCTGCTGGCACCGCGATTGCCTTGCAGAACCGTCCTCCTGCCTGGACAGCCAAAGAGCGGGGGAAATATCCAGATCGATCGCCAGAACCGACGGTTGCCCGCTGTAGAGCAGGTTCAGGTCATCACGCAGTCGGCACCTGTCCAAAGGGGAGCGGTCGTGGTAGGCGTCACGGTTGGCTTTTTCGTCGATCAGGACAACAACAGCGCGCCGTGGAGATGGCGGGGCCGACTGCCCCACGGTGCTCAGGTTGCCTGTGACGAGCCATGCGTAGCCATCGACGGCGTCAAGCCAGGATGTCTGGTGGAGCAGGATCGATACGACCGCCGAGACGAAGAGCGCCGACGGCCATTCGTGAATCAGGTTATGGTGACAGTAGTCCCATAACCGGCGGACGAACCCCTGCCGCATCTGGCGCAACCGAACAAACTCAATCTAACCGTGGAACTCGGCTCGAGTCGGGAGCCATGGATTTCGGTGACACGAAGACCTCTCCCCGACCCCATGGAGTTCTTAAGAAAATCACGGACCATGAATCACGCTACGCGCGACCCCATTGACCGGCAATGGGGTCGAACGCTATGCGTCGGTGCGGGTGATTGAGTAAAAGGCGAACAAGCGGCGAGGTTGCGTGAGAATGCGCAAGGCAGAATCGAACCGCGGGGAGCAACCCCTGTGGCAAATTCGGGGTTCGCCCCGGGTCGATTCAAGGATCTCGCACTGCTGCCACGTCTTGACACGACTCCAATCTCCATTACAGAATCGGTGACTTAGATCACGCATTGCCGCCGGTGTTGATAGCCGGCGATCAGTGCGCCGAACTCGCTCGGCCGCGGTCGATACGGTATGAGCGAGGTCGAGCCGATTGGGGCCTCCTACGTGCGGTGCGCATCGCGCATGAAGGTTGAACTGGGCCTTGCGTTCTTTCTGGCCTCTGCCATCGGCGCGGCTTCTCCGCCACCACTGAATCACTGCAAGCTGCCGGCGGCGAGCGAACAGGTCATTCGCGACAACCAGACCGCCAAAGTGTACGGCGAGGTCGGCGCGTGGTTCGTGGAACACGGTGATCTGACGTGCGGCCTGGCCGCGTTCGAACAAGCGGTCCAGCTCGAGCCGCGCTCTGCTCAAGCCCATTACAACCTGGGTGTAGCGCGAGTTCAGGCAGAACAGCTGCCGGCGGCCGCTAGCGAATTCCGTCTCGCGCTGCAGTACAAACCTGGAATGACGAGAGCACACGACTCCCTCGGGTCTGTGCTGATGAATATGGGGAAGGCGGCCGAGGCTGAAGCCGAGTTTCGCCAAGCCCTGAGAGTGGACCCGAACTCGGTGTCTGCGTTGGACCATTTGGCGCAGCGCTTCGTCGCTGAGCACCGCTATGCGACGGCGGTCCGCTACTGGAAACGGGCGTTGGCGCTCGAGCCGGACTCAGCGGAGATGGCATTGTCCATGGGCATCGCTGCTGATCAGAGCGGCGATCCGAACGGGTCCATCCGCATCCTGAGTGGGTTAATTAATACCCAACCGAACATGAAGTCGGCGCACGCGAATCTGGCGGATATCTATTTCCGCCGACTCCAGTTTCAGGAGGCAGCCGATCAGTATGCCGAGGTCATCCGGCTGGACCCCCGCGGCGATGCCGCATGGCTGGCGCAAGGGAGAGCTCTGGTCGGCGCATCCTTGTTCCAGCAAGCCGTTGCGCCCGCGCAGGAATACCTACGGCGCAAACCGTCGAACCCCGAAGGGCATTTGCTGCTCGGATCTGTCGAAAGGGGCCTGGGCGAATATGAGCCCGCTGAGATCGAACTCGAACGCGCCGCAGCGCAGCTTCCGAACGACGCGCAGGCGCAGTATGAACTCGGCGCGGTCTTGGCGCTCAACAAGAAACCAAGGCAGGCGCTCCCCCATCTGGAAAGAGCGGTGACCTTGAAGCCATCCGATTCATCGATACAGTCCGAGCTTGCAGGTGTGCTGCAAGCGCTGGGTGACGTGGCCCGTTCGCGCGACGTCGCGACGCGATCCGAGAAAAGCAAATCGATCGAATCGAAGGTCCAGCAGTTGGCGGAAAAGGGCAGGCAGGCCAGCGACTTGTTGGCGGCCGGCCAGCCGGGGCGGGCGGCAGCACTTTACCGCCAGATGCTCGAGATCGAACCTCGCAATGCACGCACCGAGTACGATATGGCCCGCGCTCTCGAAGCCGCACACGATCCAAAAGGGCAGCGGGCAGCTCTGGAGCGTGCGCTCCACCTGGATCCTCGAATGGCGGTTGCGCAGGGCGAATTGGGCCGGCTCGATCTCGCCTCGGGCGATGCGGTGCTCGCCGAGAAGCGTTTTGACGCGGCCATCGGCTCCGATCCCCATCTGGTCTCGGTGCTGTGCGATCTGGGCATGATCCGAGCCAACCAGGGCGATAACGAAGGGGCCGAACGGCTGTTTCGACAGGCCATTGAAGAGGACCCGGGCTACGAACAAGGCTACCTCGATCTCGGGCTGATTCTCGGCAAACAGCAGAAATTCATTGAAGCCGAAGCCGCAGTCGACCAGGCCGTCAAGCTGGCGCCGCAGGGCGCGGCTGTGCTGGCGGCGGCGGGCAGGGTCAAAGCCCGACTGGGGAAGAGCGCTGAAGGCGCAGCCCTGCTGCGCCAAGCCGTCGCGCTCGCGCCGCAATCGTCCGCAGCGCATCTCGAACTGGGCATGGTCCTGGCCGACAGCTACGATCTGGCGGGCGCCTTGACCGAAAGCGAAGAAGCGGTTCGTCTGGCGCCGGCATCCGCGTCGGCCCTCCTGAACCGTGGCCGCGTGCTGCTCGATCTGGGCCGCAATGCGGAAGCGCGATCCGACCTCGAATCCGCCCTCCGCGCCGCCCCGCAGATGCCGGAGCCGTACTATTTTCTGGCAGTGATTGAAAAGCAAGCCGACCGCTACGAGCAGGCTGCCGTTTTGCTGCAAACGCTCGTTAAACTGCAGCCGCGCAACGCCATGGCCTGGCATCTGCTCGGGCAGAGTCTCGAACACAAGTCACAGACGCAGGCGGCGGTCGCCGCATGGAGGCGGGCGGTCGCGATCGAGCCCAAGTACAGCCAGGCGCTTTGGAGCCTGGCGCGTGCGGTCAAGTCAAGCGATCCGGACGAGGCCGCGCGCCTGATGGCCCGCTACAGCCAGGTGCAAAAGGAACGCCACATCGTCGACGAAGCCGGCACGCTCGGCAATGATGCGCTGGCGGCCGCAGCGGCGCATGACTGGCCTGAAGCGGTGCGCCAGTTCCGAAGAGCCATCGAAGTCTGCGGTGAGTGTCGCATCAAAGCGGACCTGCACAAGCGGTTCGGCCTGACCGCCTGCCAGATGGGCGACATCGACAGCGGGGAAAAGGAGCTTCGATTGGCTCAAGGATTGGTACCCGAAGACCGGGAGATCGAGCGGGCTCTCGAGCGCATTGCCGTTGCTCGAACGAAACGCATCGCGTCCGATGCCGGCCCTGAGAAGTTGCAATGATGCGGCACCCCCCAAGGCCGCCGTCCTTGCTGGTTCTGGCGGCGGGCGCCGCAGTCATCCTGGCACTTTCGCTTTCGATCGAGCGCCGGGCGTTATCGCAAATGATCTCATCGGGTGTCAAGGACCAGCCGGCTCGCCCGCTGCCGCCCGGCATGAAAGCTCCGGTTGTCGATATCCGGGACGTGGCGGCTGAGGCAGGGCTCAGCGCGGTGATCGTCTCGGGCGACGATCAGGATCAGACTTCCCTGGTGGAAAACACCGGCACCGGCGTTGCGATCTTCGACTATGACAACGACGGCCTGCCGGACATCTTCCTGGTCCAGGGCGACCGGTTCAAGCCAGGCCCGGTGCCGCTCACGCCCCATCTTTATCACAATCTCGGCGGGCTGCGCTTCGAGGACGTCACCGAGAAGGCCGGCATCGGGCACACCGGCTGGGGCCAGGGGGTGTGTGCCGGCGACGTGGACAACGACGGAAACGTGGACCTGTTCATCACCCAGTGGGGCCACAACGTATTCTTGCATAACCTGGGAAACGGCACGTTCCGCGACGAGACACGAGAGCGGGGCCTGGACCATCCCGGCTCGCGCTGGAGCACCGGTTGCGCATTTATCGATTACGACCGGGATGGCTGGCTCGACCTGGTGGTGGCCAACTACGTCGATTTCGATGCTCAGCAGACGCCCCGGCCGCGCGAGCGCAGCTTGTGCCACTGGAAGGGCATTCCGGTTCCCTGCGGACCGCGGGGCCTGAAGGGCGAAACGATGACCCTGTACCGCAACAACGGGCACGGCCATTTCACCGATGTCACCAAACAGGCCGGCATCCAGACGCCGCCCGAGTACTACGGCTTCACCGTCCTTACGGGCGACTTTGACAACGATGGATGGCCCGACATATTTGTCGCCTGCGATTCAAGTCCCAGCCTCTACTTTCACAACAAGCGAAACGGAACGTTCGAGGAGATCGGCCTGATGACGGGGGTGGCTGTCAACGAGGACGGCAGGGAACAGGCGGGAATGGGAGCCACCGCGGGCGACTATGACGGCGACGGATACCTCGACATCTTCAAGAGCAATTTTTCCAGCGACACCAACACCCTGTACCGCAACCTGGGCAACGGAACCTTCAGCGATGTCACCGGCCGCGCGGGCTTGGGCGTGCAAACCCAGTACGTAAAATGGGGCACGGCGTTTGTCGATATCGACAACGATGGCTGGAAGGACCTGTTCGTCGTGGCCGGACACGTCTACCCGTTCGTTGGAAAGTATGGCCTGGGTGAAGAGTTTCATCAGCCGCGCCAGTTGTACTGGAACCGAGGAGACGGGCAGTTCTTCGATATGTCTTCGGCGGCGGGGTCAGGCATCAGCGCCAGGCATTCTTCGCGCGGGATCGCCGTGGGGGATCTCGACAACGATGGATCCGAGGAGATCGTCGTCGTCAACCTTTTCGAGGCTCCATCCCTGCTGAAGAACTTCGGCCCGCGGGGCAATGCCCTGTTGATACGGGCGCTGACCGCTTCCGGTCGCGATGCGATCGGCGCGCGCATCACCGTGACAACCGGACAGCACAAGCAGATCGACGAAGTGCGCAGCGGCGGCTACCACATTTCTCAGGGTGATTTTCGAGTCCACTTTGGTCTGGGCTCGATCAACAAGGCGGACGTCACGGTTCGCTGGCCGCAGGGCGCGATCGAAACCTTCAGGGACGTCGCCGCCAATCAGCTGATCGTTGTGCGCGAGGGCAAGGGGATCGTCGAGCGGCGCCCGCTTGGGCCGCGACAGAAAGCGGCATCCTCGCGCTAGCCACCTTTCCGCATCCGGCGCGATGCGACCGACATGCCAGAGCTTCCCGACGTAACCATTTACTGCGAGGCGCTCGCGGCGCGCGTGCGCGGCGAAGTGCTGCACAGTGTGCAGCTGAAGACCCCGTTCGTGCTGCGCACGGCCGTGCCGGCGATCGCATCGGCGCAAGGCCAGCGCGTGCGCGACGTGCTCCGACTCGGCAAGCGGATCGTGGTGGCGCTCGATGATGACTTATTCCTCGTCATCCACCTGATGATCGCAGGCCGCCTGCGCTGGCTCGACACCGCCGCGAAGCCGCCGGCGCGCATTACGCTCGCGATTCTCGAGTTCGGCAACGGAAGGATCGCATTCACCGAAGCCGGCACGAAGCGTCGCGCATCGCTGCACCTGGTGCGCGGGGCCGACGCGCTGGCCCAATTCGACATGGGCGGGCTCGAGGTTGGCGACATTTCGCTCGCCGACTTCGCCGACCGGTTGCGCAAGGAGAACCACACGCTCAAGCGCGCGCTGACCGATCCGCGGCTGTTCAGCGGCATCGGAAACGCGTATTCAGACGAAATCCTGCATCGCGCGCGGCTGTCGCCGCTGACGCTGACCAGCAAGCTGGCCGAAGCCGACGTCGCGCGGCTCCTCGACGCAACACGCGCCGTACTGAGCGAGTGGACGGCGCGGCTGCGCGCCGAAGCGCTCGAGAAATTTCCGGAAAAGGTGACGGCGTTCCGCCCCGGGATGGCGGTTCACGGGCGCTACGGTCAGCCGTGTCCGGTCTGCGGTTCGCCGGTCCAGCGGATCGTGTATGCCCAAAACGAGTGCAACTATTGCGCTCGCTGCCAGACCGGGGGAGTCATCCTGGCCGATCGCGCGTTATCACGCCTTTTGCATGACAGCTTTCCGCGCTCGCTCGACGAAGCTTGATCTAGGCCTCGATGACGGCTTCCATCTGCCGCACTTCCGATGCCGTCAAGCCTTGATCAGGGGCTTCGTCCCTCCAGGCCGCAAGGGCAGTGCGCACTTCGTCGACGATGGCCCTCGCACGCCCGCTCTTGAGCCGGTACAGGTCGGCTGTCTGCAGAACCGTCCCGATGTCGGGCTCGGCGCTGTGTCCGTCAAAGGTCAGGTCATGCCGGGCCTTGGTGACGTTGACGTTCATGCCGAAGGCATCCGACAGCCGCCAGCCGCTCGGATCCAGAGTAAAGCCGTGGTTTCGAAGGTGGTCGTTCCGATGGCCGATCAGCACATTAAACACCGCGCGACGGAACAGTTGTTCCAGGTCCTGTTCGATGCGGCCATGGGCACCTTGATCGGAGATGAACTCCGCGATATCCAGGTAGCTGCCACCCGATTCGTCGCTATGCCGCTCGAGCAGGGTCATCGCGGAAGCGAACATCCGGCGACTTCCGGGGATGCGGTCAAAACGGGCTGCGCAAAACGTGCCGTAGCGGTCGCCGAGCTGCTCCAGCCGTGATTCTGGAACCCGCACGCCCGCGCGGGCGGCAAGCCGGTGAACCACGAACTCCCATCGGCCCAGGTCATAGCGGTCGTGATGCGCCGGGAACTTTGCCATCCACAACCGACCGTCCCTGTCGGTGAAATTCGCCTTTGGCCGCGCGCCGCCCAACGAGGTCGCCGGCTCGCTCAGCCTGGCGAGCCAGCTTTCGTATTCGGGCAGACTCTCTGCCCCGGGCTCTTCGATGCGCCGACTGAGGTGAGCCAACTCGGCCAGACTGGTGACTGGCGGCGCCGGATTGGTACCGTGGCCGAGAAACCGCCCGTCCGGCGAGACACGAAAACGCAATGCGCCCATGCGGGTCAGGTCGTGCGCTCCGAGCAGAAAGTCGAGCTCCTGCAAGGCGCGCACCGCGCGCCCCTCCCGCCGCGCGGCCGCGGCTTCGCGTCGTTCCATCAGGAACCTGCCCCAATGGTCGGGCGCAGAGTCCATGAAGATGCCGAATGCGGGTGCGTCGGCCGGAGGATATTGCTCGCCGTTCCATAGCTCGAGTCTGGGGTCGAGCAGGAATGCGTGGTCGGTGTGCAGCCAGGCAGGCTCGTACTGGAAGGGCGCCAGAGAGTCGGTCCGAACCGACTTCGGATAGAGCGTCCCGACTTTTGCTTTGACGCGCAGTTCGGATGCGTCCAGCAGGACCTCGATGACGTCCGTGCCAGCCGGTCTAGCCATGGCCGGACCCGCCGCCGCCGCGTTCCTGCTCGGTGCTTCTAAACGTCTGCCGCTGAGGCAGATTGAGTTCGTGCAACTTGCGGCTCAGTTCATCGTCCCTGGCGAGGATGTCGAAATCCTTCTCCAGTCCGAGCACGTGCAAAGCGCGCAGGTATGTCCCCAGCGCGATCGTGCCGTCGCCCTTTTCCAGGCGATTCAGCGTGTCCCGGGAGATGTCCACCCGCTTCGCAAAAAGTATGGTCGTTATGCGTCTCCGCATTCGGGCGGCGCGCAGCCGTTCGCCGAAGGAACGCATCTGCCGCTCGACCGAGGGAAATGGCCGTCGAAACGTGCGAGTCATTGAGTGTCCGATACTATAGACAGCACCGAGGACCTGTCAATAGTATCGGACAGATATTCGGTCGGCCTGCCGGATCGGAATAGACTTCGATTGCTGGCAACGCCATTCTCGACTCGGCGACGGCTGCCGTGCCTTCACCCCTGCGCTATCGATTCGACCGTTTTGAGCTGCAACCCGACAAACGACGCTTGCTGGCATCCGGCGCGCCGGTAGATGTCGGCTCGCGTGCTTTCGATCTGCTGGTAACGCTGGTCGAACGCGACGGGCAACTGGTCACCAAGGACGAATTGTTCGAGTGCGTGTGGCCGAAAGTGATCGTCGAAGAGAACACCCTGCAAGCACAGGTGTCCGCGTTACGCAAGATCCTGGGGCCGGAAGCAATCGCGACGATCTCGGGGCGGGGCTACCGCTTCGCGCTGGAGATCACAGGTGGCGGCGCCGAATCGGTCGTGCCGAAACACAATTTGCCGCAGCAACTGACCAGCTTCATAGGTCGCGAGAGGGAGATCGCGCATATCAAGGAGCACCTCGGCACGACGCGGCTGGTCACTCTGATTGGCGCAGGCGGCTGCGGCAAGACTCGGTTGGCGATGCAAGTCGCGGCGGATCTGCTGCAATCCTATCCCGATGGCATCTGGCTGGTAGAACTGGCCGCGCTGACGCAGGCGGGGCTCGTGCCGCAGACGGTCGCCAACGTCCTTGGGCTCAAGGAGCAACCGGGCAGGGGCCTGGCGCAGACCATTAACGAGTACCTCGCGTCGAAACGTTTGCTATTGGTGCTCGACAACGCGGAGCACCTTCTGGCAGCGTGCGCGCAGCTCGCCGACGCGGTACTGCGGCAGTGTGCACAAGTCGTCATCCTGGCCACGAGCCGGGAGCGGCTGGGCATCGCGGGCGAACTGACCTATCGGGTGCCCTCGCTGTCCGTGCCCGACCCGAGGCGGAAGGCGACGCTGGAGGAACTCTCAGCCTACGAGTCTGCGCGTCTTTTCATCGAGCGGGCGCGGCTGAGCCGCCCGCACTTCACGATAACCGCGGAAAACGCGCCCGCACTCGCCTCGGTCTGCTACCGGCTGGACGGCATACCGTTGGCGATCGAACTGGCAGCGCCACGGGTGCGCTCGATGTCGCTGGAGGAAGTAAAGCGACGGCTCGACCAGTCGTTCGGCCTGCTGACCGGGGGGCCACGCACCGCGCTGCCGCGTCAACGGACGCTACGCTCGACGATCGATTGGAGCTATGACCTGTTGAGCGACGCCGAGCAGGCACTGCTGTGTCGGCTAGCCGTTTTTTCGGGCGGCTGGACGCTGGAAGCGGCAGAGCAAGTGTGCATCGGCGAGCGCGTCGACAGCATCGAGGTGCTCGACTTGCTGACCTCACTCGCCGACAAGAACCTGGTCGTGGCGGACGAGCAGGATGGCCCCACCCGCTACCGCCTCTTGGAGACGGTGCGCCACTATGGGTTGGAGCGCTTGCGCGAGCACGATGAGGAAGCGCACTGGCGGGGCCGGCATCTGGCGTATTTCCTTGTGCTGGCGGAGGCCGACCCGCAGCAGCAGGGATCCGACCGGACGGATTGGCTCGACCGTCTCGAGATAGAGCATGACAACGTGCGCTCGGCCCTAGCGTGGTCGTCAGCCGCGGTCGCTGATGCCGCGGGTGGATTGCGGCTCGCTGGCGCGATTTCCTGGTTCTGGCTCGTACGCGGGTATTGGGCGGAAGGCCGCACTTGGTTCTCCGCCGTGCTCGCTGCGACGCCAAGGGCCCAGGATGGGGCCGCCCGCGCGACGGCGCTTCGCGGGGCCGGCCGACTGGCGACTTCTCAGGGCGACTATTCGGCAGCCAAGGCGCTGCGCCAGGAGGGGCTCGCGATCTGGAAAGAGCTCGGGAACCGCGAAGGCATTGCCCAATCGGTGGCGAGTCTGGGAACGATTGCCCAGATGCAAGGTGATTACCCGGCGGCCGAAGCCCTGTTCAAGGAGGCCTTGGCGATTCGACGGGAGTTGGGCGATCGGCTTGGCATCGTCCTTTCGCTGATCAGCCTTGGACATTCGGCGTGCGAACAGGGCGCCTATCCGACCGCTCGCGTGCTGTTGGAGGAAAGCCTGGCGATCTCTCGCGAGCTGGGCGCTTGGCTGAGTTTTGCGGAGACGCTCTACCATCTGGGGACAGTGGCTTACTTTGAGGGTGACTATTCGGCTGCCCAAACCCGGCTCGAGGAGAGCTTGGCAGTGCGGCGGGAGCGGGGCTTCCAGCAGGGCATCGCCGCCGCGCTCGGCGCGCTCGGGCTCGTGGCCCATGACAAGGGCGACTATCCCAAGGCCCGGACGCTGTTGAATGAAGCCTTGGCCATCTATTGGGAGCTGGGCGCTCGGCAGGGCCTTTCTGAGACGCTGGAAGCATCTGCGGCCGTCGCGTTTGCCTTGACCGGGCCCGAACGCGCCGCCCGCATCTGGGGTTGCGCGGAGCGGCTGCGTGACCAGATCGGCGCACCGATGGCTCCGTCCGCGCGCTCTTGGTACAACCGTCACGTAACCGGCGCTCGCGCTGCCTTGGGTGATGACGTCGCGTTCGAACTGGCCTGGCAGCAAGGCCGGGTGATGAATCTGGAGCAGGCGGTGCAGTATGCGTTAAACGTCGAATGAAGCTCTGATCCGATGATCGGAGGCAGCCCCGGGACCGCTCCGAAATATCAGGAACTTTCAGCAAATCCCAAAGACTTGAGAGACGCGAGAGGCGAGACTGGCAACGAGCCACCTCCGCGGTAGACAAGGGATGCCGTTCGACCATGCCACGATCGTCACCGAGGACCTCGAATCGGCACGGCGTTTCCTGTGCGCCATCGTCGGCCTGAGCGAGGGTCCGCGTCCTGGCTTCGGCGTCGGTGGCCACTGGCTGTACGCGAATGGCCAGCCGGTCATCCACCTGATTGAGAAGCCTGCCGCCTCCTCGGCGATATCGGCGTTCGGGCCCACCGACCCGGTCGAATTGCGCGTGAACCCTCTGGGGACGCTCTCGCGTCTCGCGCAGCAAGGGCTGGAACGACACAGGCTGTCGCGCGTGCTGGACTATATAGACGCAAACCTGGAGGGCGAGCTGACGCTCGATCGGCTGGCTGGGATCGCATGCCTGAGCCGGTTCCATTTCGCGCGAGCCTTCAAGGCCGCCGTGGGTCAATCTCCCCATCAACACGTCAGCGCGAAGCGTCTCGAGCGCGCAAAGGAGCTGTTGATACAGGGAAGTCAGTCCCTGATCGATATTGCCCTCACACTGAGCTTTTCCTGCCAGGCCAGCTTCACGCGAGCGTTTCGCCAGGCGACAGGCCTGACGCCCGGTCAGTACCGGAGAAGTTTCAGGGCAAGCGACGGCAGTGGATAACGCGAGGGCCACGTCGCGATAGTATTTGGCGATGCAAGCCAATCGCTACCGGCATTCGGCGCTGACGGTTGCGCAGACTGGACTGGCCGCGCTGGCGTCGGCGATGGGCATCGGCCGCTTTGGCTTCACGCCTCTGCTCCCCCTGATGCAGGCCGATTCCGGGCTGACCCTCAGCCAGGCCGCCTGGCTGGCCAGCAGTAACTACATCGGCTATTTGCTGGGCGCGCTGGCCTGCAGCGCGGCGCCCCCCGCACCACGGAACGCGGTGCGCGTGGGCCTGTTGGCGGTCGCGCTATTCACCCTGGCCATGGGCGCCACTGCGAGCTATGGCGCATGGATCGTGCTGCGGTTCGCCGCCGGGGTGGCCAGCGCCTACGTGCTGGTGGGTGTGTCAGCCTGGGCCTTGCACGCGCTGACCGAACTCGGGCGATCGGCGTGGTCCGGCTGGGTCTTCGCGGGGGTCGGCCTTGGCATAGCAGCTGCTGGTCTGGTCGGACTCGTTGCTGCAGTCGGACGCTATGAATCAGGGCAGGCGTGGCTCCTGCTGGGCACCGTCAGCGCTGCAGTGGCGGCGATTGTCTGGGCGCCGATGAAGTCAGGCAGTTCGACAGCGACCTCGAAAGCGACCGCTGCGCCCCGCCTGAGCGTTCGTGATTGGCAGTTGGTGTTCTGGTACGGAAGCTTTGGCTTCGGCTACATCATCCCGGCCACGTTCTTGCCGGCGATGGCTCGCGCGGTGGTCGCTGACCCTTCGATCTTCGGCTGGGTCTGGCCGGTATTCGGTGCCACCGCGGCCGCATCCACCGTGATCGCGGCGTTGTCTCTTCGGCACGTGACCTTCCGTAACCTGTGGGCAGGCAGTCTGGTGGTGATGGCTGCCGGCGTGGTGGCTCCGGTACTCGTACTTAACGTCCAGTCACTGCTGTTTGCCGCCGTGTGTGTCGGCGGCACGTTCATGGTGATCACCATGGCGGGCATGCAGGAAGCACGGCGGCTTGCCGGTGATGGCGCACCCAGGTTGATGGCCGCGATGACCACAGGATTTGCAGTGGGTCAGCTCGCGGGCCCGATTATCGTCGGTCTGGCGGCTTCGCATCGGACGATGGGCATCGCCGGCCCGAGCGTGTTTGCCGCGGCGCTGTTGTTGGCGGGAGCGTGGGCGTTGCGGCAGCGCAAGGCCGTTGGCGCCACCTCCGAGCTCGAACACAAAATCGATGCTTGAAATCCGGCGTTAGAACCTGAGCTTCAACGTCGCCCGCAACTGCCGTGGCTCCCCCGGGTGAACGGAGATGCCGTCGGGCACGATGGGGCCGCTGGGCGTGACGCGATAGTCCTGTTCGTACGCGATATCGTAGTAGTCGCGATCGAACAGATTCAGCACATCCAGCGACACTGCGAACCCGGGTGAGAGTTCCCGCTGCAACCGCAGGTTGGTGACGAGCGCCGAGGGAGCCGTCAGGCTGCCGTTCTGCGACAGCGGGTAAGCGCCGATGAAGCGTGTCTCCCAACTGGCCGACCACGGCCCCAGGTGTTGGGCCGTGGCCCGGAACAGCGCCACTTTGCTGACGGCATTGGGAATGAAATCCCCGGGTCGACCGTTCGCGTTGTTGATCGCATAGCGGGCGCGGGTCCAGGCCAGGTCGGCGTCGAGCAGAAAGTGACGCCCGGGGATCCAGTGATTGTTCCATTCGACTCCGTAACGCCGGCTGGCGGCGTTCGGGGACGTGCTGCCGATCTCGGAGTCGGGGTTGTAGACCAGCTCGGAGTCGTTGTTCAGACTCCAAAGCGCCACCGAGCTCTGCAGCCCACGAAGCGCTTCGGTGCGCATGCCAAGCTCCTTGCCAGTGCTGACCACCAATGCGGGCACCGGCGAGGCTCGCAAGCCGGTGGTCGGGTCGATCTTGCCGATCACGCCGCGCGCGTCGTTGCTGTGGAAGCCTCTGCCCGCATTGATGAAAAACTCGGTTCGATGCCACGGGCCGAAGATCAGCGACAGCTTTGGCAAAGGTTTACTGGCCGACGCGCTGCCGCTGTTGTTCGGAATCGCCAGTGCATCGATGTTCACGGTGATGAGCTGCTCGCGCAAACCCGCCAGGGTCCTGAGCCACGGTGTCCAGCGGGTGGTGTTCTGCGCGTACACACCGGTTTCGGTCTCGCCCACCTGATCATCGCTCACCGTTCGCAACACGACGCGCGCCTCGGTGTCCAGCAGCGACACGTGAACGTCGTCATGACGCACCTGCAGGCCGCCCTCAGTGATCGAATCGTGCCCGAAGGCGCCGTGATTCCAGCCGTGGAGCGCCTGGAAGCCGAAGAATGTCCGATGCTCCGCCTGCTCGAACTCGTCGCCCGTGGCCGGGCGCAGCTCGAAGAAGGTGAAATTGGAAAAAAGCTGCAGCCGGTAGCGCTGCGCAAAAGCCGAAACCCGGGTGTAGGCCTGATCGTCACGGTGATGCCATTCGCCGGAGAGGATCTGCCGTCCAGTGCCGCCGCCGTCCGTCGGATCCAGGGATGAAAATCGTCCGAGCTGGCCCGATTGAATCAGGGCGAGCGGGACCTGGTCCGTGGCGGTCCAATTTGCATCGTAATGGGCGCCGCCCGCGGACCAACCCGTGTCAGCGCTGCCGCCGCTCAGGCGCAACAGACCGTTAACCTTGTGCAGTCCCTCCGGCACCGTCCATGGGCCATTGGAGTCCTGCAGTTCCAGGGCACCCAGCGCGTTGGCGCCGGCCGTTGACTGTGCCACGCCGTCTGCACGAGCCGAGGTCAGCGGCACAGACCCCGCCAGCAACGCGCGCCGATATCCGAAGGATCCCACCGTCACGTCGGCCAGGTTCTGGTCAAGCCGTGATCGGTACCGGATATCAGCTACTCCAGCCGCCGAGAAGTCCCCAGCGTCGGCGAAATAAGGTCCTTTGAAATAATCAATGCGGGCGACCAGCTCCGGGATCAGGTAGTTCAAGTCCGAATAACCCTGTCCATGGGCGTTGGTCGGCATGTTGACCGGAACGCCGTCGATGCGGGTGGCGAAATCGGTCCCGTGGTCCAGGTTGTACCCGCGCAGGAAGTACTGGTTGGCTTTGCCGTCGCCGGAGTGCTGGGTGACAACCAGGCCCGGTACTGTCTCCAGCACTTCGCCCGGTCTGAGCAGAGGGATGTCCTCCAACAAGGTGCCGGTCACCGTTCCCTGGGAGGCGGCCTCCGAGGTACCGACCGCGTTGTCATAGTGCCCTTCGATCAGGATCGCCTCGGGCTGGCTGTTCTCTGCAGCGTCGACGCACGTCGATGGCAAGGCGCAGGAAATCGCAAGGATGGATGCTGCAACGCGCAACAGACCCGGCAGCCGATCCAAATCCATGGGGCTGTCGATCCTGTTCACAGCGCGCGTTGCGTCTCTAGAATGCGCGCCTGCGCATCGGCGTCGATCAGAAAGTATCACTGGACGGAATGCAACCGGTTTGAGACAAGTTCCGAGATCTTTTCCCTCGCGATCCTTCCCGGAGGGTGCAAGCCATGATGGCACCTCGTGTGGCGCTCGAGCGAGTCGACACAGCAACCGGAGAGCGCAAGGCGCTCCGGGGAGAGGTTCAGTGGTCCAGTGATGCTCTGTGGAGGGGCATCCGGCTTGAACGCCGAAGCGGCGGACCGGGCGAGGTCTCGGAAGGTTACTTGCTCGAGCATGTGATCGCTCTGAAGCTGGGTTCTCCAATCATTCGCGAGCTGTACCTGCCCGGACAGGGCTGGAAGCCGCAACGCATCGCCGCAGGGACCGTGCAGATCTTCCCGGCCAGGGTGCCGTACGCGCTGCGCTGGAGGTGCTGGTGGGAGGCCCTGCTGCTGGAGGTCGCGCCCGAATTCGTGACAGCCGTTGCATGCAGGGAGGAGCCGCAGGAGCGCCTCGAACTGCGTGCCTTCGTTACGGCGGAAGACCGCTTCATAGCCGAAACGATGCTGGCTCTCGAAGCGGACCTGCTCGCCGGCAGTCCCGCAGGTCGCCTGTATGGGGAGACCCTAGGGATGGCGCTCGCTGCGCACCTGGTTCGAAGGTACACCGATGTCACGCAGGATTTACACGGGGATTCGGCGTTTTCGAAGGAGATGCTCAGCATCGTGTTGCAGTACGTCGAGGACAATCTCGAGACCGACCTTTCGCTTCACCATCTGGCGGATCTGGTTCACATGGACTTGTATCGCTTTCTTCGTTCGTTCAAGCGCAGCACGGGCCTGCCTCCGCACCAATACATCCTGCGCGCGCGCGTCGAGCGGGCGAAATCGCTCCTTGGCAATCCGGCGCTGGCGCTCACGGAAGTTGCCCTGCGCTCCGGCTTCGCCAGTCAGACCCACTTCGCAACCGCCTTCCGCCGGATGACAAACGTGACTCCGCGAACTTACCGTAACGCAGCGACGCGATCCGCCGGGCTCGTTTCGTAGTCGGCACCGATCAAGAAATCGCAACTCTGCAAGAACGCGGAAGACGCCCGGGCCGTCGCCGGAGCATCCTTTGCGCCCGAGCGAAGTGGCGTTCAAGCAGAAAGGAGAGCCACCGTGAAAAGCGGACGATATTGGTACGCGGGGGCGGTCGTGGTCGCGCTCGCAGCCGGTCTGGGTCTGTGGAAACCAACCCTGGTGAGGGCGGATTCCGAGTCCACCCCGAAGTTCGTTCTCGATCCAACTTGGCCTAAGCCTCTTCCGGCGCCGGTCGGATACAACCCCTTGACCTGGCCGACTCCGACTCCGGGTGACAATGCTGCGCACAGGTGGGTGTTCGGCGAGCCCGCATCGAACTGCGTCGACGCAGATGGCCACGTTTTTGTCTTCAGTCGGGGCTGGGAAACAGGGGTAACCGGAGCGAAAGGCCTCCAGGGAATGCAATCAGGGGCTATCGTGGGGCAGGACGCCAGTGCATCCGCCAAGCCCGCTCCTCCGATCTTGGAATTCGACTCCCATGGGGACGTGGTGACCGGTTTCGGCAATCCCCGGCTGGTCCAGCCGCCTGCAACCGACTACGGGGACTCGGTCTATCTGCCAAACGGCGCCCATGGCTGCTTTGTGGACTACCAGGGAAATCTCTGGATCGGCGGCAATGGCGATGGCGTCGTTCAGCGGTACAACCCGGCCGTTGCGTCCACGCAGGGCGCCGCGGCTGCCTGGGATGTGCAAATCGGAACGAAGAACCAGTGTGACGGAGATCCCAATACAAGCGCGATCAACCCGACCTGCAACGAAACACTCGACCACAACAGCAGCCATACGCTTCTGAACGACCCGCCTGACATCGCCGTCGATCCTGACGTGGGACCGGTTTCCGGCACGCGGGGGGATGTGTATATCGCCGATGGGTACGGCAATCATCGCGTGGTCGTGTTCGGTACCAGTGATGGCGGCCACACCTATCACTATGTGGGCCAGTGGGGCCAGAGCTGCGGAGCCGTCGAGAGTCCCTCCGTTCCGAATACGTGTCCTGGGGGGACTTTCGGATCCGTGGGCGGTGGCCACCCGCACTGTGTGGTCCTGGGCAATGACGGCCTGGTGTATGTCTGCGATCGACCCAACAACCGCATCCAGGTGTTCAAGAAAACATGCGCACAACAATCGGTCGAAGGGTCGCAACCGATGTGCACACCCGAGCGCATCATTTACATCAGCAACTTCTCGAGCGCGACCGCGGCCAACCTGAATGCGATGCTTCTGGCCGGTACGCGCGCCTGTGATATCGACTTCTTTCCGAACCAGGACACGCTCGCCAGCCTCAGTCCCACCAGCCAGAAATACATCGTCAACGTGGATCTGGGCAACGACAACGTCTGGGTCATTGAGAAAGGGAGCGGGATCACGGTCGGCGCGCTTGGCCGTTGCGGCCAGGCTCCTTGTCCGGGGCACGAGCCAGGCGACTTTGCCTTCGCGCATACCGTCGCTTCGGCTCCCGACGGCAAGACAATCTACGTCGCCGAAACCATCACCGGTCGGCGCCTCGATAAATTCGTGAGGGTGGAGGAGGACGACTGACGGCGGCGGCAAATCAGCGCGAAATTCAGTCCGTGACCGCGGCGGCCGGGAAGGTAAAAGCCTTCCGGCCGCCGTTGTTCGTATCGGGAGAGCCCTGTGGTCAAGGCGTTGTTTAGATTCGGTGTGACGGTCTTTCTCTCATCGACTTTCGGCGGCTCGGTCGTGGCCGCCCACGACCTGCCGACCAAGACGACTCTGAACGCCTTCATCAAAGTCGAGCCGCAGCAGGCGCACCTGGTCGTGCGGGTACCTCTGGATTTGTTGCGCCGGGCGGCCATACCGTTGAACGGATCTCAATACGACCTGGCTGCGGCGCCTGCGGCAATACAGCAGAGCGTGCAGATCCTGGCCGGGGGCCTGCCCATCTGGGAGAACGGCAATCGCCTGACGCCCTCGAGCTGGACGGGCCGGCTGTCTCTGCCCTCTGATCGCTCATTCGAACAATACGAGAGCGCACTGCAGATCGCCGATCGGCCCACCGACCCCAGCATCGCGATCTACTATATCCAGGGTTTCCTGGACGCGCATTTCATCTATCCGATCTCATCACCCCGGTCCGTATTCAAAATCCAGGCGCTCGTGGCGGCGGATCTGGGCAGCATGACCCGGCTGACCGTGCGCTACATGCCGCTTGAGGGACCCAGCTGGGCCATGCTGATCACCGGCGGCTCGCGGCCGGTGGCCTTGAATCCGGCGTGGTACCAGGCGGCGGGCGGTTTTGTGCTGCTTGGCATCGAGCACATTCTGAGCGGCATGGATCATCTGCTGTTTCTGTTCTGCCTGGTCATTCCGATCCGGCGATTGCGCACGCTCGTCGCGGTGATCACTGCCTTTACGCTGGCGCACTCCGTCACGCTGATCGGTTCTGCCTATCACCTGGCGCCCCGTGGAGCGTGGTTTCCGCCGTTTGTGGAGACGGCGATCGCCTGTTCGATCGTTTATATGGCTTTGGAGAACATCGTGGGCGCGGACGTGCGCCGGCGCTGGATGATCACCGGTCTGTTCGGCCTGGTTCATGGTTTCGGATTTTCTTATGCCCTTGGACAGCAGTTGCAGTTCGCCGGCTCGCACCTGCTGGTGTCGCTGTTCTCGTTCAACGTCGGCATCGAGATCGGCCAGCTCCTCGTGCTGGCGCTGATGCTGCCCGCGCTCATATGGTTCCGGCGTGTGGTGCCGGAGCGGATGGGCGTCATCCTCCTTTCCGCCATCGTCGCCCACACCGGCTGGCACTGGATGACGGATCGCTGGGAAGTGCTGCGGCAGGCAGAATGGCCGCGCCTGGACGCCGCTGGCCTCGTGACGATGGGGCGGTGGGTCGCCGCGTTGTTGCTGGCCTTTGCCGCCGCTCGCTGGCTGGCCAAGTGGATGGAGCGCAAATTCCCGCCTCGCGAGAAAACGCGGCCCGCGCGGATCGAGCACCCAACGGCACTGGCGCGCTGACGCTTCCCGGAGGGTGTTCTATCGCAGCGCCAAGGCAAGCCCGGCCAGCGCTACCGGCAACGACCAGGCCCAGTCTCCCAGCAACGACACGCCCGCAGCGGCCACAACGCAGCCCCCGAAAAAGCCGATCAGCAGATAAAGGGAGCCTTTCAGCCGCGCGCTGTCGCCGGGCATCAACGGCTGCGCTCGCGACAGCGTGTCCATCAGCGACAGCACGCCATTGGTCAAATTGCCCGTCATCACGGCCGTTGAAGGCGCAACCGGCAGGGCCAGGCGCAGCAGCGCAAACTGGCATGCCATCGCGGAGACCGCCATCATGGCGGCGATGCCCGCCGCCATGCCATGCGGATGGGCGGACGGCTCGGTGATCACACTGAAGACCAGAACGCCACTGAGCAGCAGAAACTGAACCAGCAGAAGCCGCCGAGCCAGGCCTGGACCGCGCCGGCCCGAGACTCTGGCGAGGAGCCAGACGGCGGCGACGGCGAGCATGAAAACGGGAATGGTCAGGACCTGAGCCGGGTTCAAGGGTCCACCGCGCACAACCAGCGCCGCAACCACCACCAGGTTGCCGGTGATATGGGCCGTGAACAGATTGCCAAGGCTCAAAAAACCAATCAAGTCGACCATGCCTGCAACGACGCTCAGCAGCGGCGGAAGCCGACTCTGCAATCGCGGCAGCAGCGATGCGTCATCCAATGGGGCGGGCTGAAGGTGCAGCGTGTCGGATTTTGCGCCCATCGGTGTAGACCTTTTTCCGTCAAGACTTCGCGCGCGTCGCCGTCTCGCTCAGGCGATCGACGGCCATCTTCGGAACGATGAGGCCGAAGCTCATCGCCAAAAGGATCATGACGGCCGTCAGGCCGTCGGCGAGGGTCGCGCTCAGGAGCTCCAGCGTCGTGTGCGAGGCGTCGGCGAGTTGCAGCAGGCCGCTTGCCATCCTGAACAGGAACACGCCCGGAATCATCGACACCACGGAGGCAAAGCCGATCGCCGCAAACGGCATGTGCCAGCGGCGCGCAACGGGAGTCAGGACCAGCCCGACGACGAGGCAGGCGAGCAGGGCGCCGATCGCGGCGCTGGCGCCCAGCACCGTCAGCGACCACCACCTCAGGGCATGGGCCAGCATGCCGACCGCCACCGGCCAGGCCAACATGTGCAGCGGGGTGGAGAAGAAAACGCTGTAGGAAGCGACGGCCACGCCCGCGGCGATGATGTCCTGCCACAGGGGCACCGCCCTGCCGGCCGGGTCTACCGGCAACGAGACCCCGAGCAGGGCCAGTCCGAGCAGCAGTCCTGTCGAGATCGCCACAATCACGAGTCCCGCATAGATGAGCCGGGCGGAGCCAAGATGGATGCGGCCCTTGACGAGGTCCAACGCGCCATTGAGCACGTGCGGCCCGGGCACCAGGATCATGCATGGGCAGACCGTAACCAAGCGCAGTGACGAGCTCAGCTGGTACCGAACCGCCAGCGCGCCGATCATGCCGGCGAGCAACGCCGCGCAGAACGGTTGCACGAAGACATTGGCGCTGTGTCGCGCCAGGCTGCGGCGCAGAATGGCGCCGAGCGCCGCGCTCACGAATATCAGTGCCGCTGCGGGTAGATGCTGGACGCCGAACAAGACCGCCAGCGCGACCGCACCGGCCCCGGCCGCAAGCGTGAACAGCCATGTCGGCGCCGGCGGCGCCTGCGAGATCGCGCCGATCGCCTCCAGCGCGGCCGCTGGCGCAAGCCGGCCGGCGCCGAACTCCTCGACTGCCTGCATCGCGCAGGCCACGCGATCCATATCCACGCCGGTGGGAGCCGCCGCCTCCGCGCGGATCAGTGTGCCGTCCCCGTCTCGTGCGTGAAGCTGCAGCTCTCCCCACCGCGGCATGATCCTGGCGCGCAGTCCGAGCGCGTCGCCGAACCGCTCGGCCGTGGCCACCGTCTGGTCTGTGGATTGGCCATTGACGTACAGGACTTGGGCGAGGGCAAGGATCAGCTTGGACCGCTCCTCCAACGTCATAGGACCCTCTCAATCCGGCCCGAATCCGGGCCGGATTCGATCTTGGAAACCTCGGCGCTTAGTGCGGCAGGGTCTAGGTGCCAGTCGCCACGTACGGCTTGACCATCTTTTTCGGATCGACCACGCGGTCGAATTCGGCCTCTGTCACGAAGCCGAGCTTCAGCGCGGCAGCCTTCAGCGTCAGGTCGTTGTCCATTGCGTAGTGCGCGATCTTCGAAGCCCTGTCGTAGCCAATGACCGGTGAGAGCGCCGTCACCAGCATCAGCGAGCGCTCGACGTACTCGTTGATCTTCTTCAGATTGGGCTTCGTGCCTTCTACCAGGAACTTGCGGAAGTTGGTGCAGCCATCTGTGATGATCGTGATGGAATGGGTAATGTTGAAGATGATCAGCGGCTTGTAGACGTTCATTTCAAGGTAGCCTCCGGCCCCGCCGAAACCCACCGCAATGTCATTGGCCATCACCTGCACGGCGATCATCGTGAGCGCTTCGCACTGGGTCGGATTGACCTTGCCGGGCATGATCGAGGAGCCCGGCTCATTTTCCGGGATCTCCAATTCTGCAAATCCGGCGCGCGGCCCGCACGACATCAGGCGAATGTCGTTGGCGATCTTGTACAGCGATACCGCCAACGTGCGAAGGGTGCCGGACAGCTGCACCAGGGCGTCGTGAGCGCCCTGGACCGTGAACTTGTTGGGGGCTGTGACAAAAGGCAGTTTCGTCAGCTTGGCGATCTCGGCGGCTGCCGCTTCGGCAAAACCAGGCGCCGAGTTGATGCCGGTTCCGACCGCGGTGCCGCCCAGGGCCAGGCGGTACACCCCCGCCAGCGATGCCTCGACGCGGTCCAGATCGTCCGCCAACATCCCGGTGTAACCGGACCACTCCTGCCCGAGCGTCAGTGGAGTGGCGTCCTGCATGTGGGTGCGTCCGATTTTCACGATGTCGCTCCACGCCTGCGCCTTCGCATCGATCGCATCGCGCAAGGCGGCCACCGCCGGCACCAGGCGCTGCTTGACGGCGACCGCCGCCGCGATGTACATGGCCGACGGAAACGTGTCGTTCGACGACTGAGCCATGTTCACGTGGTCGTTGGGGTGGACCGGCTCCTTGCTGCCGAGCGGCGTGCCCGCGAGCTGGCAGCAACGATTGGAGATCACCTCGTTGACGTTCATGTTGAACTGGGTGCCGCTGCCGGTCATCCAGACGTGCAAAGGAAACATGTCATGGTGCTGGCCGGCGAGGATCTCATCGCAGGCCTGAACGATCAACTTGCAGCGCCGTTCGTCGAGGCGCTTGCCCGCCAGGTTGGCGCTGGCGGCTCCTTTCTTCAGGGTGGCGTAGGCGGTGATCATTTCGCGGGGAATCAAATCGCTGCCAATGCTGAAATGCTCGAGCGAGCGCTGAGTCTGCGCTCCCCACAGCTTGTCGGCCGGCACTTCGACCACACCGAGGCTGTCAGTCTCTTTTCGCATGTCGGTCATGTGATTCTCCTGGAAGCTCAAGTCCGTTATCCGGCCGCAACCTTGACAAGATTTGCCAGCAAAGCCGTCAGCGCGTTGACGTTTGCGTCCGCGCCAGATCCCAGGCGATGCCGCCGAGCAAGCCAGCCCGGATCGTTATAGGTCAGCCAGACCTTGGCGTCCGCATCCTGCCAGCCCAATACTTTCAACGGCAAATCGATCCCGATCGTCTGATTGGATTGCATCAAGGGCGTTCCGCCTTTTGGATTGCCGAAAATCAGCAGTTCGGTCGGTCGCAGGGGCATCGCGACCGAGGCAGCACCCGCCCCATGATCGATGCGGGCGAAAACTGTGACGTCCTTGGCCTTCAGATCGGCTTCCAGCCGATCGAGGGTCTCTTTGACCGAAAACCTGCTTGCGAGGGTGACCAGTCCATCTTCAGACATTGTGGCTGCCTCCGGTTTCACGTTCGCCAGGCTGACGACAGGAATCGCCGTCAAAAACTTGAGCACGCTCCTTCGAGCCATCATTTCGCTTCGGCGCTGGCGGCTACCGACTCTGCCGACCCATTGTGCCGGAGTCGTGTCGGGTGGTCGGTACCGCATGTAATTTCGCTGCCCACAGAGGCCCTGCATTCCGCATGGGTACGTCTCGGTGGCTGATTCGGGCGAGGCGGGTCGGGCGGTCACAACATCACGGTATTCGTCGTACGAATCCGTTCCCGCACGCGCTAAGCGCCAATCGGGCGCGCCGGACTGTGCTTCGCGGACCTGATCGCGCGGTCGGCAGCGATTGAGCGTGCTCCGATTGGTCTGAGCGGATTTTGAGCGGAGTCTGGGTCGCCTGCGGCCAGCTCAACGGACCATCCTTCGTTCGGAAGAAGTCCTAGCCGAACCTGGCGCGCGGGATTGGGCGACTATCACGCCGGGCAGACGTGGGTTCAACCGGCGATCGCCCACGATATAACCGCTGTGAACGCGAGCGCTACCGAGACGGCACGCGCGTTCGTCGTCGTGGTCGTACCCTAGTCCGAGCTGGTCTGAGCCGCGGCGACGAGCTTGCGCACCTTGACCATTGCCTCGTCGGCTGCTGCCCGGGCGCACTCCGCATCGCCGGGCGCGGCGTCCGGATAGCGACGGCCGATTTCCCGGCAAGCTGCCCGGGCGGCGTCGCCCACGCGTTTTGCGAGCTCAGCGGCCCCGGCATTTGAGGCGAGATCCAGTCCCGCGATACTCACCTCGTGGCTGACCGCTATGTCGGCAAGCGGTATGCCGCTGGAAGTGCGGCCAACGACGTTCGTGCTCAGGCCTCGCTTGGCTTGGATCGTGACTTCCTCGACGCTCTGAGCGATCGCGATGTGGCCAACCAGTATCGACACGGCGACTCCAACTGTGGCTTTCACAAGAAGCGCTTTCATGGCTTTCCTCCCGTATGAAAGAAGCGGTAGCCCAGACCGATAGGGCGGGCTCACTTTCAACAAACGCGCTGCGGCGGCCAAAGCCGACATCGGCTGGACATGACCCGCAATAAATGACAAAAACGCAGCAACCGGCGCCGGGACACGGCTGCGTCCGGCTGATCATCATTGCCGTCGGGTCTTCCGCACGCTCGCGCAAGGGCTCCGCTCTGATGATGGCCAACGTGATGTACGCAGCTCGGTGACGGCGTCCAGCATGGATCCCTCTTGCTTCTTTCCTGAAGGTGGAGACCGTCTCCACCGAAGTCGGGCTACTCGGGCGGATCCAGCTCGGTTAGAGTGAACTCATTAATCGAAGGGAAGCCGCGATGGCGCATTCCGCAGACCGAAGCCGCTCACCGAGGGGTGTCTGTCGCAGCGTGCGGTGGCTGAGTCGTGCGACTTTGGGCGTTGCGATCATCATGATCGGGTGGGGCTTAAGCGTCGTCCTGCGACAGCCTGTCACTGCCTGGTTTGCCGTCTCGGCGATGATCTGGATGGCGGTGCTGTTGACTTCCGCCATCTGGCAACTGCGGGACTCCTTCACGTCCATCGCGTCATTGGCGCTGGCCACCGCCGTGGTTTCGCGCTTGTTCAGCATTCTTCGTCTGAATCCTCCGGCCGGCATCGCCGGCTTGACGCCTCAGGATCTCGACCTGCAGGTTGCAACGGGTCCGGGCGTGGCGGGCTTTGAGCTTCTGGGCTGGTTCCTGGGCGCTCTCTTGATGGTCCAGTTCATCCTGCGGGCCGCGTCGATCCAAGCGCCCATGAATTCGCGAGAATCATGGCTTAACATTGCTGCACTGACTTTCATCAGAGTCTATGTCGGCTTGATGTTCGTGCCTCATTTCGGCAGTCACATTCTCGGCGGGCCCTTCCAATTCAAGATCTACACGCTCTATTTCGCGAGCCTGGGGTTGCAGATGCCTGCTGTCCAGGTTGCGCTGGCCGGATCGATCGAGCTCGTATGTGCGGCAGGCCTCACGCTGGGACTTTTCACGCGCCCCGTTGCCTTGCTAGGATCGGTGTATCTGCTGTTGTCGATGCTGTGGGGCGGACATTTTCAGATCGGCTATGTGTGGGCTCTGCCGGATGGGGGTTACGAGTTCGGCCTGTTCTGGGCGGTCGTGATCGCGGTGTTCGCGGTGCTCGGCGGCGGACCGCTCTCGGTCGACAACGCGATACGGCAAAGCGACTTCGGCAATCGGTGGCCGTGGCTTCGGCAGGCGCGCCTTCTGTTCCTCTAGCAAGGACAATCCATGCCAAAAGTCTGGTTGATTACCGGCAGTGCCCGTGGCCTTGGACGCGCGCTCGCCGAAGCAGTACTCGCTGCAGGACAGAATCTCGTTGCGACCGCCCGCAATCCGGCCCAGCTCGCCGATCTTGCACAGCGCTACGGCGATCGGGTGCGCGCGGTCGCGCTGGATGTTACGAACGAACAGGCTGCCGCTGATGCCGTCGCCGTGGCCAGGAAGGCGTTCGGACGGCTCGACGTGCTCGCCAACAATGCAGGATATGGCAACGTCAGCCCGATCGAGGATACGAACCTCGAAGAGTTCCGCGCGCAGATCGAGACGAATCTGTTCGGCGTCATCAACGTCACCAAGGCGGCGCTGCCCTGGATGCGGGAGCAAAGAAGCGGGCACATCCTGCAGTTCTCCTCGGTTGGAGGTCGGATCGGGCCGGCCGGCCGCGCCCCCTATGCCGCCGCAAAGTGGGGCGTCGAAGGCTTCTCCGAAGTGCTCTCCAAGGAGGTCGCGCCGCTCGGCATCAAGGTGACGATCATCGAGCCGGGAGGTTTCCGCACCGACTTCGCGGGCTCCTCCACGGAAATTCGCGAAGGCCGCCCGGAATACGATTCCACCGTTGGCAAGACGGCCCGGTTCCAGCGCGACTACAACGGCAAGCAACCCGGCGATCCCGCTAAAGCGGCTGCTGCCGTTCTCCATATCGCCAGCCTGGACGATCCGCCGCTCCGGTTGCTGCTCGGCAGCGATGCGTATCGCTTCGTGGAACAGAACGATCTCGCGAAGATCGAATCCGACCGGAAGTGGAAGCACTTGAGCATCTCCACCGACATCGAACCGGAGCAGCGACCATGATCACTAAACCTCTGGGCTTCGGCGTTTTCGCGGCGTTGAGTTTGTCCTTGCCGGCGTTGACGGTCGCGGCCGACAGCGTCAAGGTCAACGAGATCGTCATCGCCGGGCCGATCCCGGCGGCGCAGCGCGAGGCGACTGTGAAAGCGGTGCGCGCGTTCTACGACTTCTGGAACACGGGCGATGAGGCCTTCCTGAAGCAGGCCATCGCGGAGAAGTTTACCGACCGCACCTTGCCGCCGGGCCGTCCGCCGGGACCGGAAGGGCCGGCCTTTGCCTCGCGCCACTTCCGCGCTGCGGTTCCGGACCTCATGGTGACCGTGGAAAAGATGATCGTCGCGGGCGACTACGTCACGGTCCACATGAGATTCAGCGGACACTTCACGGGCTCCTTCGGCCAGACCCAGGGCAAGGGACAGGCAATTGCATTCATCGCCACCGACCTCGTCAAAGTCGAGAGCGGCCGCATCACCGACAATTGGCACATCGAGGACAATCTGACGCTGCTGCAACAGATGGGTGTGGCGAAGGTCGACGCGTGATCGAGAGCTACTTGGACGGGACGCTCGCCTGGCTGCGGTAGGTCGGCGTCTGGGCGTATTGAGCCGGCACCTCCCACATGCGCGCGGCGTACCACACCGCCCAGGACACCACGAACAGCGACATCACCCACACCCAGACCGGGATCGACGATCGCGCCTCGGCGTGACGCGGGTCGAAGGGGTCTTCCGAGCTGAACGCGTCCACCGAGAAGCGCACTTCTCCGCTTCGTACGGAGTTCGGGCGCAGGCCGGACACGACGACGCCCGGCCCGTTGTGAACGTGAAAGGCCAGCTCCTCGAGGCCTTCGCGCCCGCTTTGACCGCGGGCACGGATCAGCAGTCGGTGCGGCCCATCCTCCAGCGTGCGGGTGTCCAGCGTAACGTCGGCCGGCAGCTCCTCATCGAGGATCGGCGTCGGGTTGTTGTCCAGGTAAATACGAACGCGCGGTTTGTCCACCAGGTGCCCCTCCCATCAGCGATCGTCACGCAAAATTGCGTACTTGACGTGGCGCCGGTCGGTCTCGCCCGGGCGTATCAGCATCCTGAAGGCGGCCACGAAACAGCCCACGGTGATGGCGCCGGCCACGGCCATGATGATTACATTGCCCCACAGCGGGCCGATCAGGTGGTCGTGCATCGGTCGGCCCAGTTCACTTGCCCTTGGCGCGTTCGGCGGCGACTTGCGCAGCGGTGACCGGCGCTCCGTGGTTGCCCCAGGAGCTTCGCTCATAGTCGACGATGTTCGCAATATCAACGTCGCTGAGCGTGCCGGCGAACGGGGGCATTGGACTGGAGTAAACGACCCCGCCCACTTTGGCCCCTTGCAACCCCTGCAATATCGCGTGCAGTTGCCCGCTCGGATCGGCGTCATTGACCACGTCGTTTCCCTTCAGCGATGGAAACGCGCCCGGCAGGCCCTCGCCATTGGCCTGGTGGCAGGCGGCGCAATTGGCGGTGAACAGAGCCTGGCCCTTGGTCAGGTCTGCGCCGCCCGTGGCGGGCACGGCGGCGGCGGGCGCAGCCCCAGTCGCAGGCGCGGTCGCCGCGGTGGTCGACGCGTTGGTGGGCGAAGCGCTGCCGACGGCTGGCGTTGCGCTGGCATCGCTGCCGGAATCCGGCAGTGCGGGCTGCTTCAATGACAGCAGATAGGCCACCAGCGCCTCGGCCTGATGACCCGGCACGACGACGCCGCGCGCCGGCGCGTACGCCTTGGGCAGCGGCACCGGCGCCGTGCCGGCCGGGGCCTGGTCGACCACTTTGAACATCCAGTCGAACGCCGGCATGATCGATTCGGGCACCACCGCGCGCGGGTTGTACAGGTGGATGTACTGCCACACCGTGCTCGGTTGCCGCACCCCGGCGTTGGTCAGGTCCGGCCCGGTGCGCTCCGAGCCCAGCAGCTCCGGTGTCTGGTAGGCAAAGTCGCCGGGCGCCGACGGACGGCCAAAGATCTTGTCCTGGGGCAGCGGCCGCACCTGCTGGGTATGACAGTAGCTGCAGCCATTGGCGACGTAGACGTCGCGTCCTTCGGCCTGCAACGGTGTCAGCGGTTCAACCCCCGGCCCAGCCGGGGTCAGCGACAGCTCGATGCCGGGCAGCACACCCATCACGAGTGCCAGGGTCGCGTACACCAGCGCCGAGCCGCCGGCGATCAGGACCAGCTTGTTCATGCGGCGGCCCCCTCGGCGGGGACAGTCGCCAGCGGGGCCGCCTCGGCCGATGGACCGAAGCACATCCGCCCGACGTTCCAGGCGAACACGATGTGGCTCAGGAACATCAGCACGCCGCCCACGCCGCGCCACACCCAGTAGGACTGGATATCCACCACCGACTGGATGAAGGGCGCGCCGTGCATCCAGTCCAGCCCCTGGATGGTGCCGCCGATCGACAGCGAAATCACATAAATGAAGCTGCCGACCACCGCCATCCAGAAATGCAGGCTCATGCCGAGCCGGCCCGGGAACTTTCCGGTCGCCAGCGGCAGCAGGGCGTACACGCCGCCCCAGATCGCGAAATTGACAAAGCCATACATGGTCAGGTGCGAATGTCCGACCGTGAAATTGGTCAGATGCCACACCTCCTGCAGCGAGCGGAATGCCTCAAACGTGCCCTGGGTCGACCCGACCACGTAGCCGATCACGCCCACCAGGATGAACATCAGCGGGTAGGAATGCGCCAGGTCGCGCAGTCGCCCGCGCATCGTCAGCAGGAAGTTGGTGCTGCCACCCCACACCGGCACCAGCATCGCCACGCTGAACACGATGGCCGTGGTCTGCAGCCACCACGGCAGCGGGGTGAACAGGAAGTGGTGCGCGCCGATGATCGGGTAGAACACCAGGTTGGTCCAGAACGCGAACACCCCCAGCGCGTACGAGTAGATCGGGCGGCTCAGCGTCTTGGGCAGGGCGTAGTACAGCATGCCCAGCGTCAGCGGCGTGAACCACATGCCCACCGCGTTGTGCATGTAGAAGCCCGAGACCGACACCTGGCCCAGTCCGTACTGGTACCACGGCAGGACCGCCACCAGCGAGAAGGTGCTGGCCCACAGAACCCCGCCGATGATGTACCAGTTCGAGAGGTAAATGTCCTCGGTGTCGCGTCGCGCCACGGTGCCGATCAGATTCATGGCAGTGACCACCAGGCCGGCCAGAAAGATCAGCCGGATCGGCCACGGCCATTCGCGGTACTCGAGACTGCCGTCGCTGTAGCCCAGGTCCAGTGCGACGGTGCCGGCCACCACGGCCACGTTGAACAGCACCAGTGCGATCCATGCCAGCTTGGCGCTGTACAGCGGTGTCCCGCAGCTGCGCGCGGCCACGTAATAGCCGAGTCCGATCAGGGCCAGGCTGGCCCATCCGTAGAACGTGGCGTTGGTATGAATCGGGCGCAGACGACCGAACGTCAGCCACTCGCCGGGAGCAAAATCCGGCGCGCCGAACTTGTACGCGAGCACCACGCCGACTGCGGTGGCAAACAGAAGCCACAGTGTCGACGCAGCGGTGTAGGCGACGAAGACCGAGGTCAGCACACGACTGCTGTCCTCGCTCTCGCTGGAGTGATGCCCCTCCATGCTCGTCTGGACCACACTCGCTTCAGAAGGCATGACGTGATTTCTTGTCCCAGGCGATGAATCTACTGTAGCCCAACTCGAGTCGCCGGAGTAGAGCCGCTTTCCGTGATGTCATCCAGCATGGGCGCGTCCTGGGTCTGGCGGCCCGCAATAAATGGCAAAAACGCAGCAACCGGCGGGCAGACGCGCCCCCATCAATCCGACCATCATTGCCTGATTGATCAGAGTTTCCTGCAAGTGGAGATTATCTCCACCGAACTGAGCCTAGCCGGGTGAATTGAGTTGGGCTGGGGTGAATTCATGAGCCGCAGGTGAACCGTGAACCATTGCGCAGATCGATCCTTCTCGCTCAGTCGCCGCGGGACCCTCCAGACCATTGGCGCGGGCGCCGTGCTGGCCGCCGCGTCCCGTAGCGGCAACCTGACGGTCTCTGCCGAGACTGCAAAACAGGCGGCCAGCGCGTCGGACCGCGCTGGATCCACCTTCTGGCCGAACGGCGCGCGACTGGCCGTGAGCCTTTCGCTGATGTTCGAGGGTGGCGGCCAGCCGATTTCAGGCGCCAGCGGCGTGATTCCGGATCCGATCGAGAAGGGCGTCCCGGACCTGCCGACCAACGCGTTCTTCGCCTATGGACACTATGAAGGCATTCCGCGTCTGCTCGATCTGATGGACAGGCATAGCATCAAGCTGAGCTCGTTCATGATCGGCAAGGCCGTGCAAACGTCGCCCGATCTCGCCCAGGAGATCGTGCGTCGCGGCCACGAGGCCGCGGCGCACGGACGGATCTGGAACAACTCGTACCGGCTCCCGCGCGATGACGAAAAGCGCTTCATCGCGGACAGCGTCGAGGTCATCCAGCGGGTCACCGGCCAAAAGCCGATCGGCTGGAACGCCTATTGGATGCGCAATTCGATCTACATTCTGGAGACGCTGCAGGATCTCGGCTTCGTTTATCACATCGACGAACCGAGCCACGACGAGCCTTTCATCATCCCAGTGCGTGGACGGGATTTCGTCACGGTTCCGTATACCTTTCACATGAACGACATCGTGGCGTTTCCATTCGAGGACTGGAACCCTGCCGCGTACGAGCAGGCGCTGCGCGACGAATTCGATCAACTGTACGAGGAGGGCGCGTATCGGCGCCGCATGTTGGTCATCAGCCTGCATGACCGCATCTCCGGCCACGCCGGCCGGGTGCGGGCCCTCGACCGCTTCCTGACCTATGCCAAGAGCAAGCCCGATGTCTGGTTCGCGCGCAAGGACGAAATTGCGCGCTACGCGCTGCTCAATCGCGCCCGAACGCCGGTCATCCACGGGGTTTCGCCCGCCGATACGGGCCTGCCTGGCCCGACAGCCTGACCGTATCGCCGCCGGGCGCGGCCAGTAGCGCATGCCATAACGCCGAGGCCCACGGCGGCGACTACGCTATGGGACTGGCCCTTGTTGCCGGCGTGAGGCAATTGTCATCGCCGCAGTCGCGGGAATCGGAAGGGAGGCCAAGGACGCCAGATTCGGGGCGGCCGCCGCTGCCCCGTGATCCGGTCATACTGGGCAGAAATTCACCGACTGGGGCACCGACCATGCAGCCATCCATCATGAAGGGCGCCGACCTGATGGTCCGGGCGCTGGAAAATGAAGACGTCGAATACATCTTCGGCGTGCCCGGCGAGGAGAATCTGGATTTCCTGGAGGCGCTGCGCACCTCCTCCATCGAGGTCGTCGTCACGCGGCACGAACAGGTCGCCGGGTTCATGGCGGCTACCTACGGGCGCCTCACCGGCCGCCCCGGCGTGTGTTTCAGCACGCTGGGGCCGGGGACCACCAACCTCGTTACCGCGGCGGCCTTCGCTTTGCTCGGCGGCATGCCGATGGTGATCATCACCGGACAGAAGCCGATCCTGCACAGCCGCCAGGCGCGCTTCCAGATCATCGATGCGGTCTCGCTGATGCGTCCGCTCACCAAGTCGGCCAAGGCGGTTCTGGATGCGCGAAACATCCCGACTCTGGTGCGCGACGCCTTTCGCACCGCGCTGGAGGAACGTCCCGGCCCGGTGCATCTCGAACTGCCCGAGGACATCGCGGCGCAGACGGCCGACCGGGTCGATGTGGTCCCGGTAACACCGGCCCGGCGCCCGCTCGCGCCCGAGCAGGCGGTCGCCGATGCCGCCGAGCTGGTGGCTCGGGCGCGCCACCCGCTGGTGTTGATCGGGGGCGGGGCCAACCGCCCAGGCCTGGCACCGGAGCTGTCGGCGGCGGTGCGCCGCCTGGGAATCCCGTTTTTCAACACCCAGATGGGCAAGGGCGCCATCGGCGGCAATTCGGACCTGTTCATCGGCACGGCCGCCTTATCCGAAAAGGATTATGTTCATGCGGCGATCGGCCGGGCCGACTTGATCCTCGCCATCGGCCACGACACGGTCGAAAAACCACCGTTCATCATGCGCGACGGCGGCCCCAAGGTCGTTCACGTCGACTTCAACAGCGCCGACATCGATCAGATCTACTACCCGCATGTCGAGGTCATCGGCGACATCGCCGACAGCGTTGCGCGCCTCGCCGACCGTCTGCACGGCAAGCTGTCGCAAGATCCGAGCTATTTCATGAGGATCCGCGACTGCGTGCTGACCCATACCAGCGAGGGTTCGGACGATCCCCGCTTTCCGTTGGCCCCGCAGCGGATCGTCGCCGATGTCCGGCGGACCATGCCGGATGACGGCATCCTCTGCCTCGACAACGGCATGTACAAGATCTGGTTCGCGCGCAATTACCGCACCCATATCGCCAATACCATCCTGCTCGACAACGCGCTGGCCACGATGGGTGCGGGACTGGCCTCGGCGATGATGGCGGCCATGCTCTATCCCGAGCGCAGGGTCATGGCGGTGTGCGGCGACGGCGGGTTCATGATGAACTCCCAGGATCTGGAGACCGCGATCCGGCTGGGTCTGAACCTGGTCGTGCTGATCATCGAGGATCGCGGCTACGGCATGATCCGCTGGAAACAGGCATCCATGGGTTTTGAGGATTTCGGGCTGTCCTTCGATAATCCCGACTTCGTCGCCTACGCCAGAGCCTACGGCGCCCGGGGGGTGCGCATCGCAGCTACCAATCAGCTGGTCGGAGCCATCGAGGGGGCGTTCGCCGCCGGCGGCGTGCACCTGGTGATCGTGCCGGTCGATTACTCCGAAAACAAACGGGTGCTGATCGACGAGCTCGCCCACAAGTTAGCCGAAGTCCAGTAGGCCGGTTCCACGACATCCAAAAGGAGGGCGACGATGCTGGTCAGACAAGCCTTTGATGGCGCTCCAATTGAGGACATCGCGGTCGACGATGCGGCAAGCCTGGCGCGCAAGCTCGAGCACGCGGCCCGGTGCTTCGCCGACCGCCCCCACTGGCTGCCGGCCTACCAGCGCATCGAGATCCTGCGCCGCCTGGCCGGCCTGATGCAGCGGGAGTTCGAGGCCTTGGCCATGATGATCGCCCGTGAAGGCGGCAAGCCGCTGACCGACGCGCGGATCGAGACGACGCGGGCGATCAACGGGGTCGAGGGGGCCGCCGGCGAGCTGGAGCATCTGGCCGGGCGCGAGATCCCGATGGGCCTGACGCCGGCCAGCCGCGACCGCTGGGCGTTCACCACCAAGGAGCCGATCGGCATCGTCGCGGCTATTTCAGCCTTCAATCATCCGCTGAATCTGATCGTGCATCAGGTGGCCCCGGCGATCGCGACGGGTTGCCCGGTCATCATCAAGCCGGCGAACACGACGCCACTCAGCTGTCGGCGCTTCGTGGAACTCGCTCGCGAGGCCGGGCTGCCGCCCGATTGGTGCCAGACTCTGTTCGTCGACGACAACGCGCTGGCCGAGGGCCTGGCCACCCATCCGAGCATCGCGTTCCTGAGCTTTATCGGCTCGGCAAAGGTCGGGTGGTACCTTCGCTCGAAGCTGGCGCCAGGCGCCCGCTGCGCGCTCGAGCACGGCGGAGCCGCACCCGTCATCGTCGACCGGTCGGTACAGATCGACGCGATCATCGAGCCGCTGGTGAAGGGCGGCTACTACCACGCCGGCCAGGTCTGCGTGTCGGTGCAACGCATCTTTGTGCATGCCGATATCGTGCCCCGCTTCGTCGAGCACCTGACCGAGCGGGTGCGCGCCCTGCGGGTCGGCGATCCGACCCTGCCGCAGACCGAAATGGGACCGCTGATCCTGCCCAGGGAGGTCGATCGCGTGGCGGCATGGGTGCAGGAGGCTCGCGATGCCGGCGGCAAGGTCACGACCGGGGGCGCGCGCATCAGCGAGCGGGTTTACGGGCCGACGGTGATCGTCGAGCCACCCGCCACGGTGCGGGTATCGCGGGAAGAGGTTTTCGGCCCGGTCACCTGCGTGTACGGCTATAGCGACCTCGACGAGGCGATCGCACGGGCCAACAGCCTGCCCTTCGCCTTCCAGGCCGCCGTCTTCACCCGCGATATCGACGTCGCACTCAAGGGCGCGCGGTTGCTCGACGCCTCGGCGATCCTGGTCAACGACCACACGGCCTTCCGGACGGACTGGATGCCTTTCGCCGGACGCCACCAGTCGGGCTACGGCGTCGGCGGCATCCCTTACACCATGCACGACATGACCCAGGAGAAAATGGTCGTCTTGCGCTGGTGATGCGCGGCCGTCGCGGCTGAGGCGCGCCGCTAGCCGGCCGCTCAAGCCGCGATCGGCAGCGGCGTCCGGATCAGGTGGTCGAAGGCCGACAGCGCCGCCTTCGCGCCTTCGCCGGTCGCGGTGACGATTTGCTTGTAGGGTGTCGTGGTCGAATCGCCCGCGGCGAACACCCCGGCGGCGCTTGTCTGCCCCCTGGCGTCGACGACGATCTCGCCGAAGCGGTTCAACTCGACGCTGCCTTTGAGCCACTCGGTGTTCGGCACCAGGCCGATCTGCACGAACACGCCGGCCAGCGCGACGTGTTGCTCCTGGCCGCTGGCCCGGTCCACGTAGCGCAACCCGTTGACGCGGGCGCCGTCGCCCGTGATCTCGATGGTCTGCGCGTTCGTGTGAATGTCGACGTTCGGCAGGCTTTTCATCTTCGCAACTAAAATCGCGTCGGCCTTAAGCTGCGGCGTGAACTCGACCAGGGTCACGTGCTCGACGATGCCCGCCAGGTCGATCGCCGCCTCGACGCCGGAATTGCCGCCGCCGATCACCGCGACGCGTTTGCCCTTGAACAGCGGCCCATCGCAATGCGGGCAATAGGCGACGCCGCGATTGCGGTATTCCTGCTCGCCCGGCACGTTGATGTTCCGCCAGCGTGCGCCGGTCGCCAGCACGACAGAGCGCGCGGTCAGCAAGGCACCGTTGGCAAGCCGCACTTCGGCCAGGCCGCCGGCCTCGGCGGCCGGCACGAGCTGCTCGGCGCGCTGCGCATTGAGCATTTCGACGTCGTACTGACGCACGTGCTGCTCGAGGGCCGCGGCGAACTTCGGCCCGTCCGTTTCCGCGACCGATACGAAGTTCTCGATGGCCATCGTGTCGAGCACCTGGCCGCCGAAGCGCTCGGCAACGATCCCGGTGCGGATGCCCTTGCGCGCCGCGTAGATCGCCGCCGCGGCACCGGCGGGTCCGCCGCCGACGATCAGCACGTCATATGGGGTCCTTGCACCCAGGTCGGCTGCGGCGCTTGCGGGCGAGCTGTTGTCGAGCTTGGCAAGAATCTCCTCGACGCCCATCCTGCCCTGGCCGAACGGCTCGCCGTTCAGGTAGACGGTGGGCACTGACAGGATGCCCAGACGCTCGACCTCATCCTGATACAGCGCGCCGTCGATCGCGACGTGGCGGATGCGCGGATTCAGGACCGACATGGCGTTGAGCGCCTGTACGACATCAGGGCAGTTCTGGCAGGTCAGTGACATGTAGGTCTCGAAGCTGAATTCCCCTTCGAGGGCGCGGATCCGCTCGACAAGATCCGCCCCCAGCTTGGGCGGGTAGCCGCCGACCTGCAGCAGCGCAAGGACCAGCGATGTGAACTCGTGCCCGGTCGGCAGCGCGGCGAAGCGAACGCCGACGTCGGTGCCGATGCGTTCGATCCGGAACGAGGGCGTGCGCGCTCCAGCGTCGACGGGGTCGGTCGTGGTGAGCGTCACACGGTCGGATTGTTCAGCGATGTCGCGCAGCAACGCGATCATCTGCCGCGAGGCCTCGCTATCGTCGACGCGCGCCACCAACGCAACGGGGTGGGTGATCCTCTCGAGATAGCTTTTCAACTGGGCTTTCAAATCTTCGTCAAGCATCGTATCTTCCTTCACATTGGCTGGGGGAGCACGAGGGGGCCCGCCCAGCCCCCTCGTTCCCTTCCTCCCGCCTTTTCCGGCCGCAGGCCGGAAAAGGTGTTCTCAGATCTTGCCGACGAGGTCGAGCGACGGCTTCAGGGTCTTCTCGCCTTCCTTCCACCGCGCCGGGCACACCTCGCCCGGATGGGAAGCAACGTACTGGGCGGCCTTGACCTTGCGCATCAGCTCCTTCGCGTCGCGGCCGATACCGTTGTCGTGGATCTCGCACAGCTTGATCTCGCCTTCCGGATTGACGACGAAGGTGCCGCGCAGTGCCAGGCCTTCCTCCTCGATCATCACCTCGAAGTTGCGGGTCAACCGCCCGGTCGGATCTCCGATCAGCGGGTATTCGACCTTGCCGATCGCGCCCGAAGTGTCATGCCAGGCCTTGTGTGCGAAATGCGTGTCGGTCGACACCCCGTAGATCTCGACTCCGATCCGGCGGAACTCGCTGTAGTGCTCGGCCAGGTCCTCCAGTTCGGTCGGACAGACGAACGTGAAGTCGGCGGGGTAGAAGACGAAGACGGACCACTTGCCCCGGATCGTCGCGTCGCTCACTTCGACGAACTTGCCGTTGTGGTAGGCGGTGGCTTTGAAGGGTTTTACCCGGGTGTTGATCAGCGACATGGCTTTGCTCCAGACACGTAGGAAGGGTTCGGTGACGCTATGGTGGGGGTGTCTGGCTGATTAATCCAACAAATAAAAATGGTGATCGTAATCGAAATAGTCGATAATAAACCTCTGCCGACGCCGTGAGCACCCATGGCCACTCTCGTCCATGCCGCCAACGCCCTGTCTCTGAGGCAGCTCGCCTACCTGGTCTCACTTTCGGAGACGCTCAACTTCACGCGTGCCGCCGAGCGCTGCTTCGTCACCCAGTCGACGCTGTCGGCCGGAATCCGCGAACTGGAGCAGACGCTGGGCGTGGTGCTGTTCGAACGGGACCGTCAGAGCGTGAAGGTGACGCCGATGGGCCGTGATCTGATCGAGCGCGCACGCAGCCTGCTCAGCCAGGCGCTCGATCTGGTCAATGCCGCGCAGGAGGCGGGGCGTCCGTTGCAGGGGACGGTGACGCTGGGCGCCATACCGACCATCGCCCCCTTTCTGCTGCCGCGGCTGCTGCGGATGATGCGGCGCGACATGCCGGAACTGGTCACCTTGCTGCGGGAGGATCAGACCGCTGCATTGCTGGATGCGGTCGGCGAGGGTGAAATCGATTTTGCCATCATCGCGCTGCCGATGGACGTCGGCCACCTTCGCGTGTATCCGGTCCTGACGGAGGAGCTGTGGCTGATCGCATCGGAGGCCGATCCGATGGCCAAGCTGCTCCGCCCGAAAGTCTCCCAGGTCGACATGGGGCGCCTGCTGCTGCTCAGCGACGGTCATTGCCTGCGCGAGCACACGCTTCAGGCCTGCCAGAAGGGGCGGCGCGGACGCGATCGCATTGCTTCGACGATCGAGGCCAGCAGTCTGCCAACCCTGGTGCAGATGGTGGAGGCGGGACTGGGGGTTTCGCTGCTGCCGGAAATGGCGATCAAGGCCGGGTTCCTGGTCGGAACCAATGTCATCGCCCGCCCGCTGGCTGCGCCGGCCCCGAAGCGCGAGATTGTCCTGGTTGCCCGTCCCACCACGCCGCGCGGTGAATTGCTGGCCCGCATTCAGCAATTGGCGGTTTCCATCGAAATTGACAGCGCGCCGGTCGGGGCAAGACGCAGTCGGGTCAAGCCGAAGCAGAGCTAGCCTGTCCCTCGTCGACAGCGCAACCACGACGCAGACAGGGCAACCTGCCAGGGTCGGCGCAGGTTCATCGTTCTGTCATACCCCTAGCGCGGCCGAGCAGGTCATCAAGACGTTGCTACGGCGGTGATTTACTCCCGCCGCGGTCGCGAGCGGATCGACGCTCGCTGTTGGACCGCTGATCAAATGCGAGTGACCGTCCCTGTTGCGAGCATATCCGGATAGCAGCATCAGTTACCAGGAGATAGAAAAATGGACAACACCCGATCGACGCGCTTATTACATGCTGCGCTGCTGGCTTCCACGATGTGGGCGGTCCCGCATCTGGCCCACGCGCAACGCGACGCGCCCGCCGACCGCGATGGCGCGCTGCAGCTGGCAACCGGGCAGTACATCACACCTGTGGCGATGGCCGGCGCGGTTCAGCAGCCGCTGAATCCCGGTCTGGCGGGCTACCCGAACTTCGTCGCCGGTGAGGCGGTACGCTCGCAGCTGAGCCCGGACGGCACGACATTGGCGATCATCTGCGCGGGGCAGAACTCGCTCTATATGCCCAGCAACACGGGCACGATCGATGCGGCGAACTCGACCCAGTACATCTTCCTGTACAACGTGGCCGGCGCCAACAAGCGCAATCCGAAGCTGTCGCAGGTGATCCAGCAGGCCAATTCGCACGTCGGTCTGGTCTGGTCTACTGATGGCAATACGCTGTTTGCCGCGGGCGGTAACGATGACGCCGTGTATGTCTACACCAGGAGCGCTGCTGCCTTCACGCCGGCGGGCACCATCGCGTTGGGCCACACCAGCACGCATGCCAACAAGGGCATCGGCCTCGGGGTCCAGCCGAACGCCAGCGGCCTGGGCATCTCCGCCGACGGCAAGACACTGGTGGTCGTTAACAACTACAACGACTCGATCAGCGTGATAGATACGGCGACCCGCACGGTCCGGTACGAGCACGACCTGCGGCCGTTCTTCGCGAACAACGAAGGAACGAGCGGCGTCGCCGGCGGGACCTTCCCGTTCGCGGTCGCGATCAAGGGCAACGGCACGGCGTATGTCTCGTCGGACCGGGACCGCGAGGTCGTGGTAGTGGACATCTCGTCCCCCACCGCGGGCCATTTGATCACGCGCATCAAGCTCGACGGCAACGCGCTCGGGATGACTCTCAATAAGTCGCAGAGCCGGTTGTATGTGGCGCAGGACAACTCGGACCAGGTCGCAGTGATCGACACGGCGTCCAACTCGGTCACCGCCCGTATCGATGCGCGCGCCCCAGCCGGGCTATTGCCGGGACCAAAAAACACCGGCGCGGCCACTTTCGCGGTGACGCTCTCTCCGGATGGCGCCACCCTGTACGCGGTCAATTCGGGTGCCAACTCGATCGCGGTGATCCCGCTCGAAGGCTCCGAAGACGGGGAAGGCGAGGGTCAATTCCGGGTTGCCGGACTGATCCCAACGGCCTACGAGCCACATGACATCACGTTCAGCGCCGACGGAACCTGGATGTACATCGTCAATGGCAAGAGCATCACGGGCCCGAACACTCACTACCTGATGGGCAGCACCCCCAATCTGACGACCGTCTCTTACCCGGGCGGCAATCTGGCGGCGCTGTTCGCAGCGCTGGGGTGGAACCAGTACCAGTTCCAGTTGGAACGCTCGTCGCTGGTCAGCGCGGCGCTGCCCGGCCAGGCGGAGCTCGCAAGGTTGACGCAGCAGGTGGCACTGAACAACGGTTACAGCGCCGAGTCGGGCGCGAATGACCGGCAGGTGATGGAGTTCCTGCGCGACCGGATCCAGCACATCATCTACGTGGTGAAGGAAAACCGCACCTTCGATCAGATGCTGGGCGATCTGACCAACGGTGCCAACGTTGACCCGGCGTTGAACGTGTTCGGCGAAGCGATCATCCCGAACTTCCATCGCCTGGCGGACGATTTCGTCACGCTGGACAATTTCATGGATCCGGGTGACGGCAGCATGGACGGCTGGTCCTGGGCCATGGCGGGGCGCGTCACCAACACGGAGACGATCACGCAGCAGATCAATTACGCCAGGGTCAATCGCGGCCTGTCTTACGAATCCGAAGGGTCGAATCGCAACGTCCCGGTGGGCCTGGCGACCGTCGCGGAACGCGACACGGCCACCAACGGGGCATTCAGCGCCGGATCGGCGAGCCTGCCGGGCGGGCCCGCCAACCTGCTGGCCGGCATCGGCAACCACGCCGCCGCCGACGCCGCCTTCGGCTACCAGCAAGGCTACATCTTCGACGCGGCCCTGCGGGCCGGCAAGACCGTGCGAAATTACGGTTTCATGGTGAACAACATCGGCAGCATCGGAACCATCGCCGCGCCGGTGTCGGATCCCTTCGCGGCCGGTATCGTTCAAGTCGCGCCGCTGAACCCAAACCTGGTCGACCTCACGGACCTGTACTTCCGTGGTTTCGACATGAACTATCCGGACCTGTGGCGCTACAACGAGTGGAAGCGCGAGTTCGTCCAGTTCGTCGCCAACAAGAACCTGCCCAACCTGATGCTGTTTCGCGTGAGCCACGACCATACCGGCAGCTTCGGCACGGCGCTGGCCGGGGTCAACACGCCGGAAACCCAGCAGGCCGATGACGATCTGGCGGTGGGCCGGATGGTCGAGGCCGTGGCACACAGCCCGTACGCCAAAAATACGGTGATCATCGTCACCGAAGACGACTGTCAGGACGGTCCGGACCACGTCGACTCGCATCGCGCCACCGCGTATATCGTTGGCGCGTATGTGAAACAGCACGCGATCGTCAGCACCCATTACAGCCAGGTCAATGCGCTGCGCACGATCGAGGACATCCTGGGCGCGCCGCACATCAACTTGAACACCGCTTACCAGCGGCCGATGTCGGAGGCGTTCGACATCACGTCGTCGGGAGCGTGGACCTACGATTCGGTCGCCTCGACCATCCTGGCGACGACGACGCTGTCGGCGTCCGACATCGGCACGAAATACGCGCAAGGTCCGGCGGTGGTGCCGAAACACGATGCGGCGTACTGGGACACGGTGACGCGCGGATTCGATTTCTCCGACGCCGACCGCGCGCCTCCCGATCTGTACAACAGAGTGCTATGGGCCGGCTTGATGGACGGCAAGCCGTATCCGGTCCTGCGCCATGGCCCGAATCCGGGCGTGGCGGATCCTGACTAGCCAGTTACCTTCGGCGATCTTGGCCCGGCGGGACGACCCGGTCCCGCCGGCGCCGGCCAAGGCAGCGACAACTGGCCGGGACCCGGCAAGAACTCTCACGGCACGGGTTCGAATACCAGTATCGCGGCGTCCTGCTCGCCGATCGCCTGGGACGCGACGTACAGACGGTTGAGCGCAGGCACGAACAGGGACGTGCCGGAGCCGGGCCGGGTCATGATCCTGGAGATCAAATCGTAGTGATCAGCGTCCCTCTGCTGATACACGTAGACCCAACCGGGCGAGGCCTCCGGTGTTCCGTACCAGCGGCCGCCCGACACGTAGATCCGCTTCAGGCCGGCGTCGTAGTAGACGCCGTCCATGGTCTCAGGCCCCGGCAGGCTGACGATCTGCTGGCCTGACAGGCTGTCGTAGACCGTCATCTCGGGCGGAATCCTCGTTCCGACAAACAGGCGGTGGTGCGCCCGGTCGAGGCTCATGTCGGCGGCGCCATCGCCGTGCGCCGGCCAGCTCTTCAAGAGTTCGCGCTTGCGGGTATCGAACTGGAAGATCAGGTCCGCTCGCGAGTCGCAAACGAGGAGCTTGCCGTCGTCTTCCATCGCCAGCTCCGCCAGATGCCCGGGGCGGTAGGTCGGGGCAATCATGTCGGCCACAAACTGATCGGATTGCGCACCTCGCTTCGCTTGCAGGATCCCGATTCGTTCGTACGTATCGAATCCGGCGTTCTGGCCGCCATAGCCGAAATAGATCAGGTCGGTCGCCGGGTCATACAACAGGCGGTTCGGATCGGGTTCGAGCTTCAGTGCCTGAATCAGTCGAAAGGTCTCGCCCTGGAAGATCCGCAGCGTGCCATCCAGGCTCGATACATACAATTTGTTGAAGTGACCGCCAAGAAAGAGCGCATCCTGCGCCTCCTTGATGCCGGCAAGGTGGTTGATCACCGTGCCGGCGCGCAGATCAAGGACCTCCAGGGTGCCGTTGGCAACCGCGGCCACGAACAGGCGCTTTTGTTCCAGATCCACGGCCATGTGATCGAGGCGGCCGGCGATTCCGGCCAGCGGAATCGTTTGCACCAGCCTGAGCGACTCCGGCTCTGCGGACGACGTGCTGACGGTGAAGCCGGCGAGCATGGCCGTGCAGCACACTGCAGCCAGCTTGGCCATGGATTCCTGCCGGTCTTGTTGCGGGGCTGCAGAGTATACGCACCGCGTGTCCAGCATCAGCAATGCACGAAGCCGCCGTACGAGGTCGGACTCGTGACGGCGGCGACTATTTACTTGCGCACATGAACGATCCCCGTCATGAAGGGATGCAGCGTGCAGGAGTAGCTGAAGTCGCCCACCGTCGCAAACGTGTGCTCGAACTTGTCGTCGGTATCGAGACCCTTCGAGGCGAAGCTCTTGTCGGTGCTGGTCACGGTATGGGGCGTTCCGTCGTGATTGGTCCAGATGATCCTGGTGCCGGGCGCGACGGTGATTTCTTTCGGCGCATACGCGAACTTGCTGATAGCGACCGCTGTGGCGGTCGGGGCCGCCGCCGCGCAAACCGCAGGCGGGACGAAAGCTGCGCACAAGAGCAGCACGACGGCGGCGCCGACGCGAAGCGGGTCAAGGGCGGTGCGGGTGGACGGATAGTTCACGCGGGTGTCTTTGCGGCGGCGCCGTTCAGGCATCGAGCGGCTTGTCGATCAGCGCCAGGTCGTGCTGACCGGGCACGACGCTGAGTTGGCGCGTTCCGAGCATCTTGCCGAGTTCGCCGGCCGCAACCTTGACGGGGCCCGGCTCGCCGATCCCGGCCTGTCCGGGAGTGGGCAGCGGGTAGGCCAGCGACCTCGCGGTGTGCAGCGCAATGTTGCCTTCGACCTTTTGAAGCACTTGATGGATATGGCCATTGAGCACCGTGACCGATCCGAATGGACGCAACAGCGCCATCGCCTGCGCGGAGTCGGCCGT
>Ga0210408_10000301_pt1 | contig 69182 bp, 63 predicted proteins | sample IncBWH4MmetaG_FD_155471 | JGI IMG/M metagenome (GOLD analysis project Ga0210408, IMG submission 155471) | Forest soil microbial communities from Barre Woods Harvard Forest LTER site, Petersham, Massachusetts, United States - Inc-BW-H-4-M | ecosystem: Environmental > Terrestrial > Soil >... | reverse complement strand
GGCGAGCGATCTGGTGCGTACCGAGATCACCATTCAAAATGAGATTGGGGCAAAGCCAGAACTCGGCCGCAGCTGGATGAGCCTTGCCCGCATCGCCAAAATGCAGGGCGATCAGGAAGAAGCTGCGCGTCATTTCGGCAAGGCCATGCAGCTGTTCACAGAGCTGAACATGCGCTGGGATATTGTTCGGGCCTCGCAGCTCGAGCTCAGGCGACAGACGTTCAGTCCGTCGGCGGCATGATTGCCACATAAGCTGCGCTCTCGCGAGCGTCAGAGCGACGGCCGAATATGCGTGACCCTGCATGCTAGGATGGCAATGCATGCAATCCATTCTGGTCTTAATTGGCGGCGGCGACCGTGACGACGTGATTATGCGGACAGCACATGCCGCCGCCATCCCGCTCGGGGCGCATCTGCAGTTCCTCCACGTTCGGGTCTCTGCGTCTGTCGCCATGCGTCACGACGAGCATGCGCAATTTACGATAGGTCCGAGTATTAAAAACGTGCTGCAGGAGTTTGACACTCGTGCTAGCGACTTTTCGCAGCTTGCATCCGACCATGTGCTTGATTTCGTCAAGCTGCTGGACGAGCAGCGGGCGGGGGGCGCGCCGATCACAGCAACGTATCGCGAGGTGTATGACGCGCGAATCGAGCATCTGGTCGAAGAAGCGGGAAAGCACGACTTAGTCGTAATCGGTCGAGCCCGGCAGAAACAAGGGCTGGCACAGGGCACGCTCGAAAGGCTGATCCGCGAATGCGAGCGGCCGCTGCTGATGCCGACGAAGGAGACGCCCAATAGTCTAACGGGCGCGATAATGGTGTGCTGGAATGGCTCTGACAACGTCTGCAAGACAGTGCGGGCTTGCGAACCACTGCTGGCGCGCGCACAACGGCTCGTCTTCGTAAGCATCGGTGGGCTGGACGCTGCAGCTGCGCGCGAACGCGATCAGCTTTCGAGCCTGTTTGCAAAGCAGGGTGTATCCGCCGAATTGCAGAACTTGCGGCGCGATGGTCGTGTAGCGGAAGCGCTCGCGCGCGCGGCCAGCGAACTCGATGCGACCTTGGTTGTGATGGGCGCTTACGGTCGATGGCGGCTACGCCAACTCGTTCTCGGCAGTTGTACCGAAGATTCGCTCCGTTGCATCGAGCGGCCCATCTTGTTGATGCATTGAGGCCTGGGGGGTCGTAAGCGAATGCGAATGTCCGTTTATGCTTGGACCGCACCGAAATCCGGATGGCGGACAATATGAAGCTCTACATCACCTACGGCTCGCCCTACGCCCGCCTCGCGCGCATCGTCGTCATCGAGAAGGCGCTCGAGGACCGCGTCGAAACCGTCGCGGCGAAAACCCGAACCCCGGGCAGTCCCTACTATCAGATCAATCCGTCCGGCCGCGTGCCATATCTGGTCGACGACAGCGGCGCCGGCATGGAAGACAGCCAGCTTATCTGCGCCTATCTCGACGGCCTCGACGGCAAGCCACGTTTCCACGCCGCCTCGCGCGCGTCCGATTGGGCCTATCTTCGGCTTGAGTTCGCGGCACGCGGCATGTGTGACGGCATCGCCGTATGGGGTCGGGAGATGGTCCGGCCCGAGAACGAGCGCTCGCCGACCACCCTCGCCCACGAGGCCGCGCGCGCCCAGCGCATGGCGGATTTTTTCGAGGAGCGCGTGACCGACCCGCCGATGCAGGGATCGCCCGGCATGGCGCACCTGATCCTGGCGATCGCCATCGAGATGGCACTCAAGCGCGGAATGGGCGATCTCGCCGCCGGCCGGCCGCGGCTGACAAGTTGGATGCGCCCCATCTCCGATCTTCCGTCGATGCGAAGGACGGCCCCGCCGTAGCGCCCACGGTGGCGTAGCTTGAGGCCATCGGTTGCGCCGCGCTAGGCTTCCTTACCGAAGTGGCATCGACGGAGGCGAAAATGGCCAAGGCGTATTGGGTAGCGACTTATCGTTCGATTTCGAATCCGGACGCGTTGGCGGCCTATGCCAAGCTCGCGGGTCCCGCGATCACGGCCGCCGGCGGACGATTTGTCGTCCGCGGCAACCCGGCAAAGGCCTACGAATCGGGGCTCATGCAACGCGTCGTGGTCATCGAGTTCGACAGCGTGGACAAGGCGGTCGCGGCCCATGACAGCGAGGCGTATCAGGCCGCCCTCAAGGCGCTGGGTACGGGCGCCGTTCGCGATATCCGGATCGTCGAGGGCGCGGCCTGACAACAAGCGCCGTAGGGTGGGCTAAGGCCGCCGCGCGAAGCGCAAGGCCGTGCCCACCGCAGTCTATCAACAAGCACCCATCGTTGGTGGGCACGCCGTCGTCGCTTCGCTCCTCCGCCCCGGATTTAATCCGGGGCCACCCTACGTCTCGTTCCGGCCTCACACATTCCCGTATTGATGCTCCAGCGCGATGTCCTTGTTGGTGTAGTCGGGGATCATCAAGGTCGCGGTGATGCTGATCACCGCGCAGATGCTGATGTAAATGCCGATCGGGATCGTCGAGTTGTAGGTCTTGAACAGCCAGGTCGAGATGAACGGCGCCGGCCCGCCGGCGATGATCGAGGCGAGCTGATAGCCGATCGAAGCCCCGCTGTAGCGCAGCCGTGGCGTGAACGCCTCGGCAATCAGCGCCGCCTCCGGCCCGTACATCATCATCACCGGGATGAACGACAACGACACCCCAAGGAAAATGAGGCCGGGGATTTTCGTGTCGAGCAGCGCGAAATAGATGAAAATGTACACCGCGACGGTCACGCAGCCGATGATGTACATCTTCCGTCGGCCGATCCGGTCGGATACGGCGCCCGCGATCGGCGCCGTGATGAAGCCGAGCGCGGTGGTGACGATGAGCCCCCACAGCAAGAGATCGCGCGAAGCGCCCAATACCAGCGTGCCGTAGGTGAACACGAAGGCGTTGAAGATGTAGCCGGGGGACTGTTCGGCCAGGCGCAGCAGCGCGGTGAGGATGACCTCGCGCGGCTGGCGCTTGAACACTTCGATCGTCGGCGCGCGCTCGATCTTGTCTTCGGCGAGGAGGCGCTGGAACACCGGGGTCTCGAGGATGCCGAGGCGGATCCACAGCCCGATCGCGACCATCACGATCGAGAGCAGGAACGGGATGCGCCAGCCCCAGACCAGGAACTGATCGCCCGAGATCCAGCTGAACAACAGCACCATGACGTTGGCGAGAAACAGCCCGGCCGGCGCGCCGAATTGCGGCCACGACGCGATGAAGCCGCGATTCTTGCTGGTGCGCGCCCATTCCATCGCCAGCAGGACGGAGCCACCCCATTCGCCGCCGACGCCGATGCCTTGAATCAACCGCAGCACCGTGAGGATGATCCCGCCCCAAATGCCGATCGTGTCATAGCCCGGCACCAACCCGACCGCGGCGGTGGCGATGCCGGTCATCAAAAGGGTAACGATCAGGGTCGCCTTGCGGCCGATGCGGTCGCCGTAGTGGCCGAAGATCGCCGCTCCGATCGGGCGCGCGACAAAGCCGATGAAGAACACGCCGAACGCGCTCAGCGTGCCGGTCAGCGGGTCTTCCTGCGGGAAGTACACCTTGGCGAAGACCAGCCCGGTGACCGTGCTGTATATCAGAAAGTCGTACCACTCGATGGTGGTGCCGACCGTGCTGGCGACGATGGCGCGGCGCAGGGCCTTCTGATGTTCGGCCTCCGACATCGGAGGAAGGGCGGCAGCTTCAAGCGCAACCATGGCATGACCTCCCGGCTGGTCTATGGCGTTTATGTCAGCAAATTACGTTCGCCCCTTTGTTTCGCGCCTGCCCACGGCAGTCGCGAGAAACAGACCGATCATGATTCCCAGTGTCAGCCCGCCGACGGCACTACGGCTGCCGCTGAAAATGGGGACTTCGGCACGGTCCCAACGGGCAGCTCGACGGCCAGACTACAGCAGGCGCGCGGCGGGGCGGAAGGGGGAAACTGCCGTGCACAGTCCTCGCTTGTGTGCGCAATCGGGCCGTGACCGGACTCGTTATCTCACGTTGAATACGGCAAGCGGCATCTCATGGCGCCGCGGCTCGACATATTTTAAGGTGATTGCGTCCGCCGTCGGATCGCGCATCATGAGCCGCTTCTGGAGTCCGGTCGTCCACGATTTGTCGCCATACGTGCCCGGCGAGCAGCCGAAACTCGACGGCATCGTCAAGCTCAATACCAACGAGAATCCCTACGCGCCGTCGCCGCGCGTCCTCGATGCGATCGTCGCCGCGAAGGATCGTCTGCGCCTCTATCCCGATCCGCGCGCTTCCCTCCTGTGCGAGACCATCGCCGCCCACTACGACGTGGCGCCCGAGGAGGTGTTCGTCGGCAACGGCTCCGATGAGGTTCTCGCCCACGCGTTCCAGGCACTGCTCAAGCACGATGCGCCGCTGCTGTTCCCCGATATCACCTACAGCTTCTTCCCGGTCTGGTGCCGTTTATATGGAATCCGTTACGAGGAGGTGCCGCTCGACGCCGCCATGAAGGTGCAGATTGCCGATTTCCGCCGGCCCTGCAGCGCCATCCTTCTGCCCAATCCGAACGCCCCCACCGGCATCGGCCTCCCGCGCCAGGCAATCGAGGCGCTGACGGCCGAACATCCCGATCAGTTGGTGGTCATCGACGAGGCTTACGTCGACTTCGGCGCCGAGAGCGCCGTTCCGCTCGTTGCGCGCAACGACAATCTGCTGATCGTCCAGACCCTCTCCAAGTCGCGGGCGCTGGTCGGACTGAGAGTAGGCTTTGCCATCGGCCAACGGCCTTTGATCGAGGCGCTCGAACGGGTGAAGGGACAGCTTCAATTCCTATCCGGTCGATAGCCTCGCCATCGCCGGCGCTGTCGCGGCCATAAAGGACGACGAATGGTTCGAGGAGACGCGCGCGCGCATCATTGCCAATCGCGAATCGCTCGCGCGCGACCTCGCCGCGCTGGGCTTCGAGATTTTACCGTCCGTCGCGAACTTCGTGTTCGCGCGCCTTCCCCGCCGCGGCGGCGCCGATCTCGCGGCGCAGCTTCGCGCGCGCGGCGTGCTGGTCCGGCACTTCCGGAAGCCGCGGATCGAAAACTTCCTGCGCATCACGGTCGGTACCGAGGAGCAATGCAGCCGGCTGATCGCCGTGGCGCGCAGTTTGATCTGATCTCTCACGCGCTATCGGCGGCGCCGTTTCTTCGCTCGTCGCGGGGCGATCATCGCGATTTTCTCGACCATATTCATCAACGACGCGCGCGCGCGACTGTGCTTGATGGCCGCGAACGCGTGCGCGAGGCGGAACGATCGCGAGTCGGAGATAAGCGCGAGCAACCGTCCGTCGGCCTCCGTCCCCTCGAACAATGCGGCGACCGGAACGCGGAGGATGGCGGCGGTTTTGACGAGACGCCCGATCGAGACGCGGTTGTCGCCTGCCTCGTATTTCTGTACTTGTTGGAAGGTGATGCCCAGCCGATTGGCGAGCTGCGTTTGCGATAGTCCCCTGGCGAGACGCCAAAAGCGCACGTTGTGCCCGAGGGCGACATCGACGGGACTCGGCTTCCTGGGGTCGACCCGCTTAGCTTTGGCCATCACGCCCGCCGCGTTGCTGCACGTTGGCCCGTATCGCTTCCAAGGTGGTTCCGACGGCCGGGAGTACGGGACAGGACTTCATCATGCGCGGGTTTAGAAAAGGCCGGCCAGCAAGACACAAACAAACCTACCGGCCGGCACAGCTACGCAATGGCATTTCGCGTCTGCGGCGCGGGGTTACCTCGTCCCGACTGGCGGAAAGCTCAGGCTCATGCTGCGCATGCGAGCTTGCCGCTGTCGGCCAAGGTTGCCGGTGTTTCGCCGCCCACCAGCGGGAAGGTCGGGCTCTCGTGCCCATGCGTACCTTACCACCGTCTTGGGTCCAGTATTTGCGGAAACTACAACTTTTTATGGGTGATATTTTTCACGGTATCCTGCGTCATTGCACGGAATACTCCATGATCTCGCCCCGACCCTCTACCGAGACCGCAATATATAGCGATTAATTCCGCCGCTCCGTTGCCGTCTCCGCGCCCTACTGCGTGATGCACGCATTCAAAATCGCCGTTCGGCCGCTTTTGACGGCGGCCAGCGCGCCGCGCACGGCCTCGTTCAATTCGGCGGCCTTTTCGACGTGCCGGCCGTGAAAGCCGAAATGGTCGCCCAATTTCTCATAATCAGGGCCGTCGATCGCCACCCCGTAATGCAAATTTTCGCTGACCGAGGCGCCGTCCGGATAATGATGGACGTGGCCTTTGCGCATCGCCTGGTACCCTTTGTTGTTGAAGATTACGATCGCGATCGGCAGCTCGTGGCGCTTGGAGGCGCCGAGCGCCTGGATGACCGGGTTGTAGAGGAATGAGCCGTCGCCCACCAAAAGCACCACCGGGCGCTCGCGTGCCGCGAGCTTGATCCCCAGCGCGGTGCCGATGCCTTGGCCGAGCCCGCCCGAGCCGCGGAAGAAGCTCTGCGGCATTTTCATCGGCAGGTGCTGCCGCAACATCGGCGAGTGGGTGATGGTCTCGTCCACGTAGATGGTGTCGGCCGGCATCGCATCGCCGAGCGCGCCAACGAGCGCGAGCGGATCGAGGTTGCCGCCGTTCTTCGCCTTCTCCCGCTCCGCGCGCAAGCCGCTGACGTAATCTTCGTGCTCGCGCGCCCAGCGCTGCCGCCGCGCGCTGATTGTGGCGGCATCGCGCTTCATCGATTTGAGCGCGCCCGTCAGCAGTTTGATCGATTGCGCGGGATCGCCTTCCAGATAAAAGTCGGCGTGCAGGCTCTGATAGACCATGTCGGCCTTATGCGGATTGTCGCCGATGGCGACGATCTTGCCGCTGGTCGGCCGCCGCCGCGGCGGATACCAGGGCGCCCGTCCGCCCACCAGCAAGACGAGGTCGGCCTCGTCGAGCGCCTTGTACCGGCCCATGCCCAGATAGAGCGGATGATCGGTGGGGAAATTTGCAAAGGAATTGGCGCGCCCGTTGATCGCCGGGATCGCAAACTCTTCGGCGAGCGCCACCAGCGCGGCAAAGGCCTCGGGGTTGCGGCCGGCGGTCTCCGCCACGATCACCGGACTCTTGGCGTTGCTTAGCAGCGCGGCGACCTTCTCGATCTCCTCCGGCCGCGGCTGGAGGAGCGGCGCCGCCGGCACGTCGCGCGCCGCCGCGGGGGGCGTCCAATCGTGCAGCATGTGTTCGAGCGCGACGTTGAGATAGACCGGCCCCTTCGGCGTGCGCTGCGCCATCTCGCCGGCGCGAATGACGGATTCATAAAGTGTGTACGGGCTGGTCACCGCGCGCGCCCATTTGGCCACCGGCTCGACCAGGCGCTCGATGCCGCCGACGGTGAGCCCGCCGTACCACTGCTGCTCGATGTCGAGATCGGGGTTTTCGCCGAGCGACCAGGATTCGCCCGACATGACCACCATCGGCACCTCGTTCTGCAAGGCGCCGTGCACGCCCATCGCTCCCTGCAGCATGCCGACGCCGGCGTGCAGCAGGGCCGCCTGCGGCCTCCCGGTCATGAGCGTGTAGCCGGTCGCCATGTTGACGGCGAGCGTCTCGTGCCATGACTCGATGAAGGTGGGGCCGGCCCGGTTCTCGAGCTTCTGGCGCGCCAGCGCTTCCCACACCGGCGACCACTCAGACCCCGGCGACGACATGATGTAGTCGATCTTGAGCTTGCGGAACGCTTCGAGGATGGCTTCGCCGCCGTCGAGATAGTTCTTCATCGCCGTCGTTTTCCCTTTGGTCGCTTGGCACTAGTGCGGCGAACCCGAAGTTCGCACGACAATTGCCGCGAGTCCAATTGCGAACTTCGGGTTCAAAGCGGCACTAGAATCATAACATTGCTAGTGTCCTTCGATTCCGAAGTTCGCTTCCGAGCGTGCCGCAAGGTCAGGCGAACTTCGGAATCGGGACACTAGTGTCTGATGACGTTTCCGATCACGCTCTAACTTTTTCTTGGAGCATGATCTTTTCGGCAGACTGGTTCCGCTCAAACACCGTCGAAAGATATTCGCTCAAGCTCGCCATGTTCATAAACACTTTTCCCGCGCCTGCCGCGTAAAGCCTGGCGGCGTGGTCCGGTCGGCAATGCGAGCCGCCGGCAAAGCCGATCGCGATCATGGCGGCTGCCTTGGCGGCTTCGACGCCGGCAACGCTGTCTTCGATGACGACGCATTTTTCCGGAGCCACGCGCATGCGCCGCGCGGCGAACAGGAACAGATCCGGCGCGGGCTTGCCCCTGGTCACCTCGGCGACGCTGAAAATATGGGGCGCGAACCGGTCCCACAGGCGGGCCTGCTTGAGCAGGCCCTCGAGCATCGTCGGCGAGGAGGATGACGCCACGCAAACCGCGGCCCCACCCAGCATGGCAAGGCATTCGTGCACGCCCGGCATGGCGAGCGCGTCCCCAACCGCCGCGCAGCGGGCAAGCTTGATCGCCTGCGCTTCCTCGACATGGCTGGGCGGTATGGACACGCCGGTCTCGACAGCCAAAACCCGAAACATCTCCGCAGCGGGAACGCCGCTGAACTGCTCGAGCAGGGCCGGACCGGAAGTCGAAATCCCAAGTTCGGCAAGATGCCGAGCAACGGCGTCGGATTTGATGTGCTCGCTGTCGACGAGCACGCCGTCGCAGTCGAAAATGATGCAAGCGTCCCGATCCCGAAGTTCGCTCAACTTTGCCTCACGCTCCACGGCGGCAGCATAGGTGTTACTGTGCCAACCCGCGAATGATTCCTTGGGCTTCGTCAACGATCTCGCGCAGGATATCGCCGGCCGGCTGCGCTCTCGAGACCAAGCCGACGCCCCGTCCGGCCCACAGCGCCATCGCGTCGATGTGCCCATCTGCCCTCCGAGAAGATTGGGGCTTCAGCCAGTGGTACTTCGGTCGCCTTTTCATGGCCAATATCAATCCTGCCACGCTTTCATTCGGGCCGGGTCGCGGCAAGCGACTCGACGGCCAACTTCAACCGCGGCAGCTCGTCCACGATCACGTTCCAAAGAATGCGATGGGAGATCGACTCGTACTCATGCCGGAGAATGTTGCCGATCCCCCGGACTTTATCTCCAGGGAATTTCAGGCCGAGTGTTCGCCATCGCATCGGGAATGGAGCGACTCGCTTCCGAGATGATCTCGATCGCGCGCTGAACCATCCACTGCAGCTGCCAGCTGGCATCGAAATCTTCAAGCGACTTTCCGCACGTGAGTTCTCGTATCCGCGCAATTGTCTCCAGAATATCATGGAAAACGTGATCAAGCTTTTGGGTCATCAGAAAATACGAACTGCAGCACGCTCGATGTCCGCCTTTAACATGGGGTGAAGCCCGTCACGGGTGGTGACATCGACCGGTATATGCAGTTCGTCCTCGAGATAGTGCTTGATCCCGACGAGGTCGAAGGCGTTGAAGCGGCTGGCCGGATCATAATCGATGAAAACGTCCAAGTCGCTTTGCGGCTGCGCCTCGTCGCGTATCGTCGAGCCGAATACGTAAAGCGAGGTCGCGCCGAGCTGCCGGATGGCAGCGGCCCGGTCCTTCAGTCTTGTTATCGCTTCGACTCTGGTCATAGGGGCATCCTAGCCGATAAACTCGATTTCCTGAACCCCATCGACGTGTTTTCTAATCATGGATCGCGCAACGGACACCACCGCCCGCCAAGCCCGCGCCAAGGCGTGGTTCGAGGCGCTGCGCGACAATATTTGCGCCGCGTTCGAGATGCTTGAGAACAGGGCGCCGGCGGCGCTTTATCCGGGCGAGCCCGCGCGCTTCGTGCGCGCGCCGTGGCAGCGCACCGACCACACCGGCGCGCCCGGCGGCGGCGGGGTGATGGCGACGCTGCGCGGGCGCCTGTTCGAGAAGGTGGGCGTGCACGTCTCGACCGTGTTCGGCGAGTTCGCGCCCGAGTTTCGCAACGATATTCCGGGCGCGGCGGACGACCCGCGCTTCTGGGCGTCGGGCGTCTCGCTCATCGCCCATATGCATAATCCGCACGTGCCAGCGGTGCATATGAACACGCGCTTCGTCGTCACCACCAAGGCGTGGTTCGGCGGCGGCGCCGATCTCACGCCGGTGCTGGAACGTCGCCGGCACCAGGACGATCCCGACGCCCAAGCCTTCCACGCGGCGATGCGGGCCGCGTGCGACGCCCACGCCGCGGTCGCGCCTTACGACAAGTATAAAAAATGGTGCGACGAGTATTTTTACCTCAAGCACCGTAACGAGCCGCGCGGCATCGGCGGGATCTTTTTCGACTGGCACGACAGCGGCGACTGGGAAGCGGATTTCGCCTTCGTGCAGGAGGTCGGACGCGCGTTCCTGCGCGTCTATCCGCACATCGTCCGGCGCAACATGGCGACGCCGTGGACGGAGGCCGAGCGCGAGGAGCAACTGGTGCGGCGCGGCCGTTATGTCGAGTTCAACCTGCTGTACGACCGCGGCACCGTGTTCGGCCTCAAGACCGGCGGCAACGTGGACTCGATCCTCTCGTCGATGCCGCCGGTGGTGAAGTGGCCTTAACCAACGCGGTTCCGTAGGGTGGGCTAAGGACGCGAGCGTATCCGAGCGGCCGTGCCCACCACTGTCTATCAACAAACAAATGTCGTTCGTTGGTGGGCACGCGGCCTCCGCTACGCTGCGTCCCTTAGCCCACCCTACGGCCGCTATGGCCAATAATCCGCCTTCCTTACACCAACGGCCTGATGTAGCCTAGCTGTCGAGCTGCCCGGCGGGACGTGCCGAAGTCCTCTTTTGAGCGGCAGCGCTAGTGCCGTCGGCGGGCTCGCGCTCTGAAACATCGAATTGGCTTTTGTTTGCAGGTGCCGCCGGCATTCGCGGTCGGCGGATGCGCATGCCACAACGTTTGCAATATTCAGAGAGGTGGCGCCATGAAGCTCGTCCGCCGGCAATTTCTCCGTCTCATGGCGGGTGGCGCCGCGCTGCCGACGTTGACGCGGACGGCCGCGGCGCTGGCCTACCCGACCCGGCCGGTACGCGTGATCGTTCCGTTTCCCGCCGGCGGCGGGCCCGACGTCGCGGCGCGCCTATTGGCCGCGTGGTTGTCGGATCGGCTCGGCCAGTCGTTCATCGTCGAGGACCGACCGGGCGCCGGCGGTACCCTTGCGACCGAGACGGTCGTGCGCGCCGCCCCGGACGGCTACACCCTGCTGAGCTCCAGCGCGGCGAACGCGGTCAACGCCTCGCTCTACGACAATCTCAGCTTCGATTTCGTGCGCGACACGGCGCCGGTCGCGCGCATCGGCGATATCCCTTTCGTCATGGTGGTCCATCCCTCGCTGCCTACCAACAACGTTGCGGAATTCATCAGCTACGCGAAGGCAAACGCGAGCAAGGTGAACATGGCTTCGGCCGGAGTGGGAAGCTTTTCCCATGTATCCGGTGCGCTGTTCGCGATCATGGCCGGCGTCGACCTGCTGCACGTGCCGTATCGCGCCAATTTCATGCCCGACCTGCTCGCCGGACAGACGCAAGTCGCGTTTACAACGATAACGTTCTCGATCCCCTACATTCGGACGGGAAAGCTGCGCGCGCTGGCGGTCACCTCGGCAAGGCGCTCCGCGACCTTGCCGGAGCTGCCGATCATCGGCGACTTCGTGCGCGGCTACGAGGCGATCGGGTGGTACGGCATCAGCGCGCCGAGCAAAACTCCGGGCGACATCATCGCCAAGCTCAACGCCGAGACCAACGCCGGCCTCGCCGACGCGAAGCTCAACGCGCGACTGGTCGACGTGGGCGCTGAGCCGACGCCGATGACCCCTGCCGAGTTCGGCAAGCTCATCGCCGACGACACCGTGAAGTGGGGAAAGGTGCTGCGCGCAGCCGGAATCCGGATCGAGTGATGCAACCCGCTCTACGATCGCGGCAAGTTCAACTCACCGCCGAGGACACCGCAGGTCTCAAAGGCGATGCCGCTTCGCTCTCGCCGGCACGCCGGCGCCAAAACGAGCGGCCGGACCAACGCTGCTCGGTCGCATAAAAGTCGCGCAACGTGTCCTGGTAAGCCGCGAATTCCCCTTGCACCAGGGCGCGATAGCGGCGAATGCCGCTATCGTCCGACCGCATCAGCCAATCCGCGACCGCATAGGATGCGAAGATGCCCGCCCGCAGGGCCTTGACGATGCCCTGGCCCGAGATCGGGTCGAAGCATGACGCCGCGTCTCCGACGCAGATCAGGGAGCGAGGCGCTTCGGTCATCAGAATTTGTGAGCCCGCCGGGCGCAATCGCGGCCGGCCCAGCGGCTGCAAGCTCGAGGCAACCCTGCCGACATGATTCGTCGTGCGCAGGGCGCGCATGAAGTTGTCGAGCCGAGCAATTCCCAGGCGCCGCACCACATCCACGTCGCTCATGCAGGCGACGACGCGCCGCTCGCCGGGAATCGCGGCCGCATACCACCAGCCGTCCGCGAAGGATTCCAGCATCAGTTCCTGATCGTTCCCGCTGGCGCCGGCGAAATGCATGAAGCAGCCGACGAGGTTATCGATCCGCGACGGCCGCACGCCCCGCAATCGTGCAAGTTCCGCGGTGCGGCCGGTGGCATCGACGATGACGCGTGCCGCATGGACCGTGCCGTCACCGCAGCCGACGCACCAGGCGCCGTCCGCAACGTGTTCAATTCTCGTCGCGCCGGTCACCCGGGCGGGAACATAAAGCCTCACGCCTTGCGTGGCTCTCGCCAACATCATCGCATCGAAGCGCGCACGGTCGATGCGCCAGCCGATCTGATGCGGCTGCAGCAGGAATTCGTTGCTGCCGAGCCGCGCGTCGCCCCATGCGCTCAGGGTGCGGTGCGAGGCGCAATGTCCATCCGCGACGAACCGCTGCCACACGCCGAGGTGTTCCAGGATCGGCTTGATCGGCGGCGGCACCGCCTCGCCGATGCGCAGAAACTCGCGCGGCCGTGCGTCGGCGATGGCGACGCGCAACTCGGGCGCAAACTGACCAAGAGAGATGGCGGTGGCGCAACCCGCCGGGCCGGCCCCGGCGATAAATACGTCGAACTCGGCCAAAATCTCAGTCCGCGCGCACGGCGTAGAACGAACAAACGACGCCGGCGGGGTTGACGGTGCCGGGCTTGCCTCCCGAATGCGGGATCGTGCGGATGACCGAGCCGACGATCGCCGGGCGCTGGTCGACGCCGTTCGGCCAGTGCGGCACCAGATAGCCGTCGTAGTCGTAGATCCACTTCTCGCCGCCGACGACGCCCGTGCCCTGAAACCGGGCATGCATGGGATTGCCGTATTCACGCGCGCCTTTGAGCGCGAGCGACCATCCCGGGCCGCCGATCGTGCCTTCGAGAATCTGCATCGGCGCTTCCTTTATGACGATGGTGCCGCGGCCGAACTCGAGCTTGTCGAAATCGGTCGACACGTCGGGTTCGTTCAGGAAGCTGCGATAGGTCCAGGTACCGACGAATGGATTGTCGCTCATGTTGGGAACTCGTTTGGTTGCACCGGCGGCGGTTCAGCCCTTCACACGTTCGATGCTCACGTAGCGCGGCTGATTGACGAGATCGGAGGGAGCTTTCCGTTCGAGGTCGGCCGGCAAATACGGATTGCGAATGATGAACGGCAGGCTCGACCACTCGCTCACCATTTTGAGATCGCCCTGGTGCGTCTGCGGGATGCCGCGGCTCCAATTCAGCCACTGGTACTTCGCCTTCCCCCCGCTGACCGATTGCACCTCCGAGAACTGCAACGGCCGATGCGCCGGCCACCACAGCGTCACCCAGATCTTGCGGCTCTCTTCGAGGCGCGTGTCATGCTCGCTCTTGGGATTGATCGCGTTCCAGTCGGCGTAGGTCACGTCGGTCGGGTTGGTCGTGCATTCGTTGAAATCCGCCTGCCACGGCAGCGCCATGTACTTTGTCACGTCGCCGGGCTGCAGGCCTTGATCGAAATTGTTGATCTGGCTGAGCGGGCTCTCGACGTTGAACGTGTAATCCTGTTCGACCCCCGCGATGACATTCGCCTGGGCGGCTGTTTCGAGGAAGTCGGCGAGGGAGCGGTCGGCCTTCAAGCGGTAGGGCGCCCAGTAGGTGGATGGATTGCGGATGATCCAGGTGACCTCGCCGCCCGGACAGAACGCGCCGCCGAGCGCGTTGCTGAGCACGCCGCGATCGAGTTCGCGGCCCCCGACCGGCGGCGTCTTCGGGTACGGGTCGAACGGGTTATAGGGCGGAGACTTGAGCCAGCCCTGTTCGATCTCGTTGATGAACTTGCCCTCGGCCCACTGTTTGAGGATGAACAGCTGGTAATCGGTGAGACGCATGAATTTCGCGGGCGCGGTGTTGGTGAGCGGATTGTCGCCGCACAACAGCGGCATGAGCGGCAGGTTGTGCAGCCGGCTGCTGACGCGATCTTCGAGCTTGAACTCGTTTTCTTCGCCGGCAAGCCGCAAGAGCCCAAACAGATATCGGCGCTGCGGGCCGTATTCGTCGCGGCCGCCGGGCCGATCCTCATCGCCCTCGATCCGCCGTGCCGCCAAATCGGGCTGCTCGGCCATCTCCACGGACGCCAATCGAGGGAGGCCGTGGCTCCCCCCGGATGCCGCCCTCGCACCGACCCCCTTCGGGGTTTGCCCCAGCTTGGCGGGATCGAACAATCCGCGCTCTTGCTGATCGTGGGGAAAATTGGATTGACCGAGGATGTTGCAAAGAAATCGGAATTGATCGGGACGATAGAGGATCGGCCAGATGTCGCGGTAGAACCACGGCCGGAACGCGGGATTCCACGCGAGCCGGCTGTCCTGCCAATTGCGCAGCGCCCCTTCGTCGCGGAAATCCACGTGTTGCGGATCGTCGAAGGTGCCGGCCCGCCCGTAAATCGCCGTGTCATCGGCGAACTCACGTAGCGACAGATCGTAGAGGACCTCGTCCATCGTGACGACGTCGAGCACTTCCGGCACGAAGCGCGGATAACCCACGACCACCCAGGCGGGATATTCAACGTCGACGAAGCGCTGCTGTTGAACGTTTTCAGCGAACATCACGAGCCGCGCCATGACCGGCCCGTCCGACACGTCGTCGTACCAGCCGTCGTTGTTGGCGTAATTGGCAATGCTCGGCTCCCCCGGCCCGGACTTCTCGCTGCCCGACCGGCCGTGACCGCCCAGCACGAGCAGCCGGCCGGCTTCGTCCGTCAGCATCTCGCCGAGCGTATCGATCGAGAACGGTTGCAGCCCGTCCGGAGGGAATGTGGTCGCATAAGCGCCCTCGCCCGAGCGATCGAACGAGGCGCGGCGCTTGGTCGTTCCGTTCACCGTCCGGGGACCTGGATCGATGATGAGGCGGCTGCGGTCGCCGGTCACATCGGCGTTTCGGCGCGGATGATCGCCGTCATATCCGTGCTCGCCTCGCGTGGAATCGAACTCGTACCAGCAGGCCTTCTTGTTGGCGACGTACACCCGCCATTGGATGTCGACGAGCGTCCCTTCGTTGCCGCCGCCCGCCACCCGGTCGCCGATCTTGAGCACGCGCCCGTCCGGCGATTGGTCGTCGTAGACGAAAATCTGAAAGCGCGCGGCTTGTCGCTTGATGCGTCCCTCAGCGTCGCGGAAATTCGTGACCAGCACCGGCGTCACGCCATCGGCGCCGTAGCTGGGATTGCCGCGGCTGTCGCATGCTTGCGGCAGCGCACCCGGCGTTTCCGGCGCCAGATAGAAGTCGCTGGTACTATTGCCGAGCCGGGCGATGCCGATCCCGGGGTGAATTTTGTAGGTCGCCACGATTGCCCCCTCAGTCGAGAAAATTCAGCGACACGCCCTCGAGCCTGAGCAGGTCGCGATCCTCCTGGTAATCGGCGCCGATGACGAGAAGCGTGATCTGCAACTGGCTGGTCTTGCTCAGCAGCTTGCGCGCGGTCTCGGTGATGTCGATGCGGTGATTGCGCGGCGTATTGTGGCTGCGCGGACGCTGGTCGTAAGCGCGGGCCCGCGGCGGCGGAAGATCGCAATGCCCGGGCCCGCCGTAGCATTCGCCATGGCCGAAAATCGCCAGGTATCCGGCGTAATGCGGATTGTCGCGCACGGGCGTCGCCGCGTTTGCGCCCGGCTCGTTGAGGAACACGCGCACGAAGCACGAGCGCAGCAGCTGCGGCACCCAGTGCAGCCGGATTTCCGCCTTGCGGAATTTCTTGACCTGCGCGTCGATCTTGATCGGCTTCGAAACGAAGCGGCCGACCGGCGCCTCGATGCCGACCGGCATGAAGAACGAGCAGCGCACATACTCGTAGCCGAAGCGCGAGATATCGAGCATGTCGCGGATGGTGTAGCTCCACGGCGACAGCACGGCGTCGAGATCGGCGGGAAGCCCGTTTGGATTGCGCTTCTGCCACTCCCACCAAAGACGGTCGATGTTGACATGAATCGGCCAGAAGATCGGGTCGTAGGATGCGGTCAGATTACTGAACATGTCGCCGAAGCCGGGCTGCGAATGAAGATCGGATTTGCGATGGAAGCGGCGGCCCGCAATGGAGACGGCGGCGTTGCGCCGGTCGACCTCGACCGGCTCGATCTGCGGCTCGGGCTGATTCTTACACGCGTACTCTTTAAGCACCGACTTGGTCTTCGGGTCGTATTCCGGATTCATGCCGCCGGTCCAGAGGTGCATCGTGTTGTGCGGATTCTGGTCGAGAAAGCCGAACGCCGCGTCGTAGACGCTGCCGCCGCCGAAATCGCGGAAATTGTTGAGACTCATAATTTGCTTCATGTCATCGGCGGTCGGATAATGATAGTTGACGGCTTGATTGATGGTTTGGCCGTGATACTCGGCCGGGTAACGCAGCGGATACCAGAGCGCATTCGATTTCAGCAGCGCGTCGATCATGTGACCGCGGTTGCGGTTTCCCGGCGCCGGTTTGACGTGCTGGTACCCGATCTCGGTGATCACGTGGCAAAAGAAGCGGTGTTGCGAGACGAACAGCGTGCGGTCCTTGGCCAGCGCCCGGAAGCCAGCGACCTCCGCGTCTGTCGGCTTGGGATCGAGTTTGCCGATCAGCCATTTCGCCCAGTCCTCGGTGAGAAACGCTTGGAACGAGGGCGGAATGATGCATCCGTTCGTGGGATCGTCCGGCCGATACTTCGGCATCGTCCAGTCCCAGTAGGGCAGCATCAGATCGGGAAAGAAATCCTGCAGATTCTGCTCGAACTCGTAGAGATAGGCGCGGTGCCACGGCAGGAAGCGCTCCCAGCCGTGCTGACAATGGTTCTGATGGGTGAGCGCCTGATTGTTGTAGTTGCGGCGATCCTCGACCCTGTCGTCGAGATCGTAGATCTTGCGGAAAGCATTCCGCAGCTCATCCACCTGCCCATCGGTCAGGCAATCGAGGTTCGCGCGCTGCCGCAATTCGCCTTCGCGGTAGGCGTAGCGCTTGGCCCCGGTCGCGAAAGCTTCGAACTCGGCGACCTCGGACAGCTTGACCGGCTCGCCGGCCTTTGCCTCGAGCGGGCCCACATCGATCGTTTCCAGGTGATCCTCGGCCGGACAACCGTCGTCAATCCAATCGGCGATGAACTCGATATCCGGGTCGGCGACGCGCTTGCCGGCCCACATCAGCGGCGGAAACCGCCCGTTGTCGAACGGCGGCTCGCCGCGCAGGCCCTTGATCAGGCCCGACTGCGCGCTGCGAGTTTCCCCGCCGCCGCAGCATGAAGCCTCCGCTGCCGGCGCGATCATCCGTACGTCGAAGACACAGACCTTCATGAAGTCGTCGAGGTCGCGCTCCCAGAACCTTCCGGCGCCGCCATAGTTCGCGGTGCTCCCGGCGGCGGCCGCATCGAGAATGTCCCTCACCTGCGCGTAACGCGTCTTGCTCTTACGCGGCCGTGCGCCGGATTTTTTTGCCATGAAAGCTGCCCCGGGGATGGCTCGCCGACCGGGGAAGCGGCGCTCGAACGCGACACCGGCGGTGCAATGGGTACGCGCTCGTGTACTTCGCATCTCATGACACGAGGCGCCGAGCATTTGATTGCAACGACGTTCCCGCGTCGCGGCCGCATTGTCAAGCGGAGGTAGTACCCGCGAAATGGCGAAAAGCGGATGCCTCAATCCGCGCTGGGCAGGCGCCGCATGGTGAACTCGATGCGGCCGTCGGGAAGCTCGCGCCAGTGCTCGATCTCGGTCATGTAGGCGGCCTTGGGAAAGCGCCGAAACATCGCGCGCGCCTGGGCGCGGGCGGCCTCGCGCTCGAGCGCGAAGGTCTCGCGTTTGAAGCCGTCGTCATACTGTCCGCGCGGCCGGCGGCGCAGCGCCTCGGCGCTGCGGCGGGCGAGATCGGAGGGTTTGCGGATCGGCGCCATGGCCCGAATCTAAGCGTCCGCCGCGCTCGCTACCAGCCCTGCGTCTTTCATGAAAACAGCGCGCGGATTATCACGAAGGCCCCGCCCACCAGCACCACGGCGTCGAGCAGCGCGGTGTGCAGGTGGATCGGCATGCGGTCGACCAAGGCCTTGGCCAGGAACGCGCCGGGAAACGCGATCACGCCGATCACCAGCGCGATGGCGACGACTTGCGCGCCGACCACGCCGGCAAATCCGAACACCGCGATCTTGATAAGGCCGATCGCGATCGAGATCGTGGCGTCGGTGGCGATCACCGCGCCGCCTTCGAGTCCGGCCGCCATCAGCAGCGAGAGCAGGATGATGCCGGAGCCCACGGTGCCGCCGACCAGGAGGCCGTAGCCGACGGAAGCAGCCGCGAGGCCGCGGTTGCTCACCCGCACCTCGCGCCGCTTGAGCAGCCGGCGCAACGGCACGCTCAGTATAAGCATCCCGCCGATCACGATGCTGGCGCCGACGCTCGTCAACAGCGTGTAGGCCCAGGCGCCGAGCGCGCTCATCGGCATCGAGGCGGCGAGCACGATCAAGGTGCGGCGGAAATCGACCAGGTGGCGGAAGGCGACGGCACGGCTGGTGTTGGTCATGAGCGCCGAGATCGCGATGATTGGCACGATCGGCTCGGCGCCCACGATCGGCACCAGCACGAGCGGCATCAGCGCGCCGGTGCCGTAGCCGGCAACGCCGCCGACCACCGAGGCCAGCAGCGCCATTCCGATGACGGAGAAGAGTTGGAGCGGCGACAGCGCGGCGAGCGCGGCGGCAAGCTGCATCATCCGGTGGGCCCGCTCGCGGCGTTGCGCGCTGCCGCGTCGGCGATGTCCGCGATAGCGGCCTTGTCGGTCGGGAAGCCGCGCGCAATCCACGCCTTCTCCGCTTCCGCCAGCGCGGCACCGAGGCCGCGTCCTTTGGCGACGCCGCGCTTCATCAGGTGCACCGCCCTGATCGGGAAGGCCGGCGCGGTCCAGCGCTGCGGCAACGTCGCCATGGCGCGCCACTGCGGATCGGCGGCGCCTTGCTCGGAGCGCGCCCAGGCGAGCAGCACGCGGTCGATGAAGCGCTCGGGCCGGAGCCGGTAGAGCAGTTCGCGCGCGGCCGCCTCGTCTGCCGGAGCGATGCGCCACCAGCCGTCCGCCATGGACACAAGCCGCTCGTGCTCGGCGTTGGTCAGGCGCAGGCGCTGCCACAAGCGCTCGGCGTCCTCAACGATCATCACGGCGAGCGCGCCGAGCCGCCGCACCGGGTCCGGCGCGAACCCGCAGGCGGCTTCGAGCTTCGCCATGTTGCCGATGCCGGCGAGATACGGCACGCCGCCCAGCACCGGGCCGAGAATGCCGGCCTCCGCCATCACCGCCAGCGTCGGCACCGCATGCGCGGCGACGAGAAGTTTTATCAGCTCCATGCGCACGCGCTCGCGCGAGAGCCGGCCGAGCCTCTCGCGCGCGTCGATGCACGCCTGCAGCCCTTCCGGATCGGGCAGCCCGACCCCGTAAGCGGCGTGGAAACGAAAGAAGCGCAGCACGCGCAGATAATCCTCGGCGATGCGCGCGGAGGCCTGGCCGATGAAGCGCACGCGCCGCACCGCGATGTCGGCGAGCCCGCCGACGTAATCGTGCACGACGCCGTCGCGCGAGAGCGAGAGCGCGTTGATGGTGAAATCGCGCCGCGCGGCGTCGGCGCGCCAGTCGCGGCCGAAGCGGACGACCGCATGGCGCCCGAAGGTCTCGACGTCTTCGCGCAACGTGGTGACTTCGAACCCTTTGTGGTCGACCACGATGGTGACGGTGCCGTGCTCGATGCCGGTCGGCACCGCCTTGAAGCCCGCGGCTTTAGCGCGCCGCATCACCTCGTCCGGCAGCGCCGTGGTCGCCACGTCGATTTCGCCGGTGCGCTCGCCGATCAGAATGTTGCGCACGGCGCCGCCGACGACGCGCGCCTCCTCGCCGTCATGGTCGAGCACCGCCATCAGCTTGCCGAGCGCGCCGCTCGTCAGCCACGCCGTGTCGCTGATGCGAACCGGCTGGCTCGCCGCCGTCACTTCGCCTCTCCGGGAACGAACTTTCCGTCATCGACGTGGGCTGGCACGTAGGTCGAGCCGGGCGGCGAGTGGTCGAACTGCGCGAGCACGAAGAAGCTGCCGAGCAGGAGTACGAGCGCCGCGATCGTGAGCCACGCCAGCCGTGCGCGCGGCCATGATTCCGCGTCGAGCACGCCCGCCCGCGTCGCCCACAGGAACACCGCGTAGATGACGAAGGGCGCCAGGAACAGCGCCACCTCGGTGAGCACCGGGCGGATCATGCCCCTCTCGCCTCACGTCGCATAAATGCGCTCGTAGAGATTCCGCAGAATGCCGGCGGTGACTCCCCAAATGTAACGGTCGCCGAACGGCATGGCGTAGTAGCGCCGGACGATGCCCTTCCAGTCGCGGCTGTGCAGCGCGTGGTTCTGCGCGTCCATCAGGAATGCGAGCGGGACCTCGAATGCATCGACGACTTCCGCGGGATTTACGGTGAGCCGGTATTCCGGCGCGACCCGTGCCACCGCCGGCAGGACGCGAAAGCCGCTGAAAGTGAGATAGAGGTCGAGGTAGCCGATCGGCTCGATCATCTCGTGAGAAAGGCCGATCTCCTCCTCGGCTTCGCGCATGGCGGCGGCGGCCGGGGTTGCATCGTTCGGGTCGATCTTGCCGCCGGGAAACGCGACTTGTCCGGCGTGGCTCGGGAGATCCGCGGTGCGTTGCGTGAGCAGCACGGTTGGATCGGGCCGATCGACCACCGCCACCAGCACCGCCGCCGGACGCGTGGCGGTGACGCCGGCGCGCGTCCACAGCTCCGGATCCTGGTCGAGATCGCCGCGCGTTGCCGGGGCCGCAAGATCATGCAGCGCCGCCGGCACCTCGAGCCGCAAGCGCGCGCGGGCGCGATCGAAGAAATCGCGCCCGACGGTCTGCGGCTTGGCGGCGATGTCCATCATCTCAAATCCTGCAAACTATCGGCCGGCGCCATCACGAAGAACTCCCCGGCCGAGGCGACGCCGAACATGCGTTCGCCCGCGATCTCCCGCTCCTCGCCCAAGTCGACGAGATCGTAGAAGAGCGCGCGCGTCACTTTGGCCCACAAGTCACGCCGCACGTGAAGATAAGGCTTGAGGCCCCCCGTCTCCGGCTCCGGCTCGAAGCGTAGCGCATGGTCCGGCCCGCAGGCGACCCAGTCGTCGACGTTGGTGCGGAAATGCAGGCGCCGGCCGTCGCCTGCGCCTTCGACCTCGAGCTCGACCGCGAGGAACGGCGCGTCATCGACAGCGATGCCGCATTTCTCGACCGGCGTCACCAGGAAATACTTGTCGCCTTCGCGCTTGATCACCGAGGCGAACAGTTTGACCAGCGCCGCACGGCCGATCGGGGTCTTCTGGTAGAACCACGTGCCGTCGCCGGCGATGCGCATGTCGATGTCGCCGCAATAGGGCGGATTCCACAGGTGCACCGGCGGCAAGCCCTTGGCGCCCGCGCGCCGCGCCGCGCCGGCGATCGCCTCGAGCCCCGGTGCCTGTGCTTCCTTCGCCATGGCGCAGTCTTACATAGGACAGGGAGCCGCGCCCTGCTCGCGTGATCGTGAACGCACGGCCGACGCTGTGGACGTTGTACTAACCGGCAAAACCGCCGGCCCGGTGCCGACCCATAGGCCCGCCTGCTGCAAGATCGCCACGATCGGAAACTAGCGTAAGTCGCTATGAAATGAGAGGATTCACCTGGAGATTCGCGGCCACCGGCCGGCCCGAACATTGCATAGCGTAAAAAGGTGGATTTCGGCGGTTACGACCGAAGGGTCGGGCGACCGAACATGCCAACAGGAGCGTTCATATGGCGGTGTCGAGCGGCGAAGGACTGGAAAAACTCGAAGACATGATCGTGCGTGCGGCGGAATCGACCGCGGCGCACATCCGCGCGGCCAAGACCGCGATCGGTTCGGTCATCTTCGGGCAGGAGCGGGTGGTGGAGCACGCGCTCGTCACGGTCCTGTCCGGCGGGCACGCGCTGCTCGTCGGCGTCCCGGGGCTCGCCAAAACCAAGCTGGTCGACACCATGGGGGTGGTGCTCGGCCTCGATGCGCGCCGCATCCAATTCACGCCCGACCTGATGCCGTCCGACATTCTCGGCTCGGAAGTTCTCGAAGAGAGCCCTGGCGGCAAGCGCAACTTCCGTTTCATTTCCGGCCCGATCTTTGCCCAGCTGCTGATGGCCGACGAGATCAACCGCGCGAGCCCGCGCACGCAATCGGCGTTGCTGCAGGCCATGCAGGAGCAGCACGTGACCGTCGCGGGCGCGCGGCACGACCTGCCGCGGCCCTTCCACGTGCTCGCGACGCAGAACCCGCTCGAGCAGGAAGGCACCTACCCGCTGCCCGAGGCGCAGCTCGATCGCTTCCTGATGGAAGTCGACGTCGATTATCCCGACCGCGACGCCGAGCGGCGCATTCTGTTCGACACCACCGGCGCCGAGGAGTCGCGGCCGAAACCCGCCATGACGGTCGATGAGTTGATCGCGGCGCAACGGCTGGTGCGGCGCCTGCCGGTCGGCGAGTCGGTGGTCGAAGCCATCCTCAATCTGGTGCGCTCGGCGCGGCCGGGTTCGGAGAGCGAAGCGGCAAAGCTCATCGCCTGGGGCCCCGGCCCGCGTGCTAGCCAGGCACTCATGCTGGCCGTGCGCGCGCGTGCGCTCATCGACGGGCGTTTCGCACCCTCGATCGACGACGTGCTCGACCTCGCCGCGCCGGTCCTCAAGCACCGCATGGCGCTCACCTTCGCGGCGCGCGCCGACGGCGAAACCGTCGAGGCGGTGATCGGCCGGGTGAAGGCGCACATCGGGTGAATGATGGCCGCCGAGCCGAGGCCCGAATCCTACGAGCTCGAGTCGACCCGGCGCGCCGCCGGCCAGGGCCGCACGCTCGCGGCGACCATGCCCCGGCTCATCCTCGAAGCGCGCCGCGTGGCCGCGACCGTGATTCACGGATTGCACGGCCGCCGCCGCGCCGGCTCGGGCGAGAACTTTTGGCAATACCGGCGGTTCATCTCGGGCGAACCGGCCTCCCGCGTCGACTGGCGGCGCTCCGCGCGCGACGACCATCTCTATGTGCGCGAGCGCGAATGGGAGGCCGCGCATACCGTGTGGGTGTGGCCCGACCGCTCGCCGTCGATGATTTTTGCTTCGCCGCTCGTGTGGGAAACCAAGCTCGACCGCGCCCTCGTCGTCGCCTTTGCGCTCGCTCATGTGATGGTCGAAGGCGGCGAACGCGTGGGCATTCCCGGCCTGCTGCGGCCCACCGCCAGCCGCGACGTGATCGAGAAGATGGCCGAATCCATCGTGCATGACCGCGGCGTGCGGGCGAGCCTGCCGCCGTCGTTCTCGCCCTCCCCGCTCGCCGAAATCGTCATGCTTTCCGATCTATGGAGCCCGGTCGGCGACGTGCTGCGCACGATCGCGCAGCTCTCGAGCACCGGCGCGCGCGGCCACGTGGTGCAGATCGTCGATCCCGCCGAGGAGACGTTCCCCTATTCCGGCCGCATCGAGTTCATCGAGCCGGAAGGCGCCGGCGCGATCACCGCGGGCCGTGCTGAGACCTGGCGTGCCGAATATGAGATGCGCGTGAACCGCCACCGCGGCGAGATCCGCGCCGAATGCGACCGGCTCGGCTGGAGCTTCAGCATCCACCGCACCGACCGCCCCGCCACCGATTTGCTGCTGCGGCTGCACGCGCAGATGGGCGCCGGGCCGGAGGGCACCGGGCTCAACCGATGGCACGCGGTGGCGCGGCCCGGGAGGCAAGCGTGATCGCGGGTCTTCCCCTCGGGTTTGTGCAACCGCTCGTGCTGCTCGGGCTGTTGAGCCTGCCGGCACTGTGGTGGCTGTTGCGGCTGATGCCGCCCCGCCCGCGCCGCGTCGCATTCCCGCCGACGCGACTCTTGTTCGACATCGCGCCGCGCGAAGAAACGCCGGCGCGGACGCCGTGGTGGCTCACCCTGCTGCGCCTGACGCTCGCCGCACTCGTGATCATCGCGGCTGCCGGACCGCAATGGAATCCACCGCTCGAAACCGCGACCGGCGCCGCGCCGATTGCGCTCCTCGTCGACGACGGTTGGACCGCGGCCGCCGCCTGGAGCGCGCGTATGCGCACCGCCGAGGATTTGATTTCGCGCGCCGAGGCGGACAATCGCGGCGTCGCGGTGGTGCCGCTCTCCGAGCCGGCCCGCGACATTTCGCTCGAGACGCCGGGCGCCGCGCGGGTGCGGCTGCGCCAGATCAAGCCCAAGCCGCACGGCATCGAGCGCATCGACGCGCTGCCGCAGATCGAGCGCTTCCTTGCCGCCGCGCCATCTGTGGAAATCGTCTGGCTCTCGGACGGCGTCGACCTCGGGCGCGCCAAGGAGTTCGTCGACGGCCTCGCGCGCGCCGCCGACAAACGCCCGGTTACCGTCGTCGAGGGCGGCGTCCGCTCGGCTTACGCCCTTGCCGCGGCCGACAACGCCGCGGGCGCGCTCAGCGTCAAGGTGTTGCGCGCGAGCGGCGGCAGCGCGGACGCCGGCGTGGTGCGCGCGCTCGATCTCAAGGGATTGCCGCTCGGCGAGGCGCGTTTCTCCTTCGCGCCCGACGATCGCGAGACCGAGGCGCGTATCGATCTGCCGGTCGAAATCCGCAACGACATCGCGCGCCTGGAAATCTCGGGCGAACGCTCGGCCGGCGCCGTGCAGTTGCTCGACAAGCGCTGGCGCCGCCGCACCGTCGGCATCGTGTCGGGTGCGACCGCCGACACCGCGCAGCCGCTGCTCGACTCCACTTATTATCTCTCGCGCGCGCTCAACCCGTTCGCCGACGTGCGCCTCGCCGAAGGCGTGTCGCCCGCCGACGCGGTGTCGCGCTTCCTCGATCAGAACCTGCCGCTGCTCATCCTCGCCGACGTGGGCACCGTCGCGGGCGAGGCGCGCGAGCGCCTGACCAAATGGATCGACAACGGCGGCGTGCTGGTGCGCTTCGCCGGCCCGCGCCTCGCCGCGGCCGACGACGATCTCGTGCCGGTGAAGCTGCGCCGCGGCGGCCGCATCCTCGGCGGCAGCTTAAGCTGGGACAAGCCGCAACAGCTCTCGGGATTTTCTCACGACAGCCCATTCACCGGCATGACCGTTCCCGATGACGTGACGGTCACGCGGCAGGTGCTCGCCGAACCCGACTCGGAACTCAACGATCACACCTGGGCGACGCTCGCCGACGGCACGCCGCTCGTCACCGCGGCAAAGCGCGGCAAAGGCATGATCGTGCTGTTCCACGTCACCGCCGATACCCGTTGGTCGGACCTCCCGCTCTCGGGGGCGTTCGTCGATATGCTCAAGCGCCTGGTCGGCCTCGCCGGCTCGACCACGGTCACCGCCGAAACCGGCGTCGCTGCTCCGGTGAATACGCGCGACGCCGTGCCGCCGAGCCGCGTGCTCGACGGGTTCGGCGCGTTCGAGCCGCCGCCCTCGACCGCGCGGCCGGTGCCGTCCGGCTTTACCGGCCGCGCCACTGCCGATCATCCGCCCGGATTCTATGGGCCGCCCGAGGGCTTGTTGGCGGTGAACACGCTGCTGCCGGCGGATCGCCCGACTGCCATCGACTTCGCGCCGTTGCATGCGCGGCTCGAGCCCTATCGCGTGAGCGAGCCGCGCGACCTGCGCGCGCCGACCTTGCTCGCCGCCTTCGCGCTGCTCGCGATCGACGCGCTCGTCGTGTTCTCGCTCGCCGGCGGCGTGCAGCGGCTGCTGCCGCGCCGCCGCGTCGCCGCGAGTTTGGTGCTCGTCGCCGGTCTGGCGGCGGGCGCGACCCTCGTCCCGGCGCCGCCGAGCCGCGCCGATCCCGCGACCGACGATTTCGCCATGAAAAGCACGCTCGAGACGCGACTTGCCTATGTGGTGACCGGCGATTCCGAGGTCGACGGAATCAGCAAGGCCGGCCTGCAGGGCCTCACGATGTTTCTAGCGCAGCGCACCGCGCTCGAAGCGGGCGAGCCGATCGGCCTCGACATCGGCCGCGACGAACTCGCGTTCTTCCCGCTCATCTACTGGCCGATCGTGCCGGGGGCGCCGCGGCCTTCGGCCGAAGCCCTCGCGCGCATCGACGCCTATATGAAACAAGGCGGCACGGTTTTGTTTGACACGCGCGACGCGCTGATGGCGCCGCCCGGGCTCGGCGGCGATGCGCGCTCGCCCGGCATGGTCGAGTTGCGCTCGATTCTCTCTTCCCTCGACATTCCCGAACTCGAGCCGGTGCCGCGCGACCACGTGCTCACCAAGACGTTTTTCCTGCTGCGCGATTTCCCCGGCCGCTACAACAGCGGCCAATTGTGGGTCGAAGCGCTGCCGGCCGAGGGCGAGGAAGAGCAGAGCCGTCCCGCGCGCGCCGGCGACGGTGTCTCCTCGATCATCATCACGTCGAACGATCTCGCCGGCGCCTGGGCGCTGCGGCCGGACGGTCAGCCCATGCTGCCGGTCGTGCCGGGCGATCCGCGCCAGCGCGAGTTTGCGTTCCGGGCCGGCGTCAACATCGTGATGTACACGCTGACCGGCAACTACAAGGCCGACCAGGTGCACATCCCGGCGCTGCTCGAGCGGCTCGGTCAGTAGTGTAGGAATCCTGTGGGTTACGGCATCGCATTCTCTCCTCTCGTTCCGCCCGAAGTGCTGTGGGCGGCCATCGCGCTCGCCGTATTGCTCTCGGCACTCCTGATATTCGTGCGCAGCCGCGGCGCACTCGTGCGCGCGGTCGCGCTCGCCTTCGTGGCGCTGGCGCTCGCCAATCCCTCCTTCACGCGCGAGGACCGCGAGGCGTTGCCCTCGGTCGCCGTGGTGGTGCTCGACAAGAGCCCGAGCCAGGAGTTCGGCGACCGCCTCGCCCAGACCGAGGCCGCGCGCGCGGCGATCACGCAACGCCTCTCGCGCATCCCCAATCTCGAGGTGCGCGTGGTCGAGGCCGGCCAGGCGGACGGCGAGACCGACGGCACGCGCCTGTTCGCCGCGCTCGGCTCGGCGCTCGCCGACGTGCCGCCCGATCGCGTGGCGGGCGCTATCTTCGTCACCGACGGCCGCGTGCACGACGTGCCGGCGGAAGCCGCCGCGCTCGGCTTCGCCGCGCCGGTGCACGCGCTCGTCACCGGCCACGCCGACGAGCGCGACCGCCGCGTCGCCCTCGTCTCGGCGCCGCGCTTCGGCATCGTCGGCCAGACGCAAACGATCACCTTCCGCATCGAGGACCGCGGCGTGCGCCCGGGCACCGCCCAGGTGGCCATCCGGCGCGACGGCGAGACGCTCGAAACCCGCACGGTTCCCTCCGGCACGCCGGAGCGCGTCGAGGTGGCGATCCCGCATGCGGGCGCGAACATCGTCGAGATCGAGGCCTCGCCGATCGACGGCGAGCTGACCACCATCAACAACCGCGCGGTGGTCTCGATCGACGGCGTGCGCGACAAGCTGCGCGTGCTGCTCGTTTCCGGCGAGCCGCACGCGGGCGAGCGCACCTGGCGCAACCTGCTCAAGTCGGACGCCAGCGTCGATCTCGTCCACTTCACCATCCTGCGCCCGCCCGAGAAGCAGGACGGCACGCCGATCAACGAATTGTCGCTGATCGCGTTTCCGACGCGCGAGCTGTTCCAGCAGAAGATCAACGAGTTTCAGCTCATCATCTTCGACCGTTACGCGCGTCAGGGCGTGCTGCCGATTATTTATTTCGACAACATCGCCCGCTACGTGCGCGAGGGCGGCGCGGTGCTGGTCGCGACCGGACCAGATTACGCGAGCCCCACGAGCCTGTGGCGCACGCCGCTCGACGTGATCCTGCCGGCCGAGCCGAGCGGGCAGCTCACCGAGGGTCCGTTCCACGCGCGGCTCACCGATCTCGGCAAGCGCCATCCGGTGACGCGCGGGCTCGCCGGCGCGGATGGCGATACGCCCCATTGGAGCCGCTGGTTCCGGCTGGTCGACACGCGCAACGCCACCGGCACGGCCGTGATGCATGGGCCGGACGACAAGCCGCTGCTGTTGCTGTCGCGCGAAGGCGAAGGACGCGTGGCGCTGCTGCTCTCCGACCACATCTGGCTGTGGGCGCGCGGTTACGAAGGCGGCGGCCCGCATCTCGATTTGTTGCGCCGCCTCTCCCACTGGCTGATGAAGCAACCCGACCTCGAAGAGGAGGCGCTGCGGCTGACCGCGCACGGGCGCGACCTCGTGGTGCAGCGCCAGACCATGGCGGACGAGGTCAGCCCGGTGACGCTCACCTCGCCGTCCGGCAAGACGTCGACCGTGACGCTCAACGTCGCCGAGCCCGGCGTGTGGCGCACGACCGTTGCGGCGAACGAACTCGGCCTGTGGCACGCCAACGACGGCAAGCTCGATGCGCTCGTCAACGTCGGCCCGGCCAATCCGCGCGAGTTCGCCGAGGTGACCTCGACGACCGAGGTGCTCGCGCCGCTCGCGAATGCCACCGGAGGCGACGCGCGGCGGCTGGAAACATCCTCGGGCCTCGCCGTACCGCGCCTGCTCGCGGTGCGATCGAGCGATAATTTCCACGGCGAAGACTGGATCGGCATGAAGATGCGCGACGCGAGCGTGGTGCGCGGCATCGGCGTGCTGCCGGTGTTCGCCGGGGGCCTCGGGCTGCTGCTGCTCATCGGCAGCCTCGCGGCGACCTGGCTGCGCGAGGGGCGGTGACGCGACGCCTCATCGTCATTGCGCGTTGAAGTGCGATGACTTGGGGCTTAGTGTATGAACCCGCTGTATAGGCAGCTGATTCGATCTTCCATTTTTGGAACGCTGATTCTCTGTTTTCTTCTCTTTATTCCCGCAGGGACGCTTCACTATTGGCAGGGATGGGCCTACGTCGCCACGTTCGTTATCTGCTCGGCTGCATACACGGTGTATCTGGCAAAGCACGATCCGGCGTTGCTCAAGCGACGCACCGAAGCGGGCATTTCGCACGAAAAGGAAACGACCCAAAAGGTCGTGATTGTTTTGCTATTCACCGCCTCGATCGCACTGGTGGTACTGCCTCCGCTCGATGTCCGCTTTGGCTGGTCGAGCGTGCCCTGGTATGTCTGTGCCTTCGGCGCCGCGCTTGTGGCAGTTTCTTTCTACCTCTTCTATCTCGTCTCGAAAGTGAACACGTACGCAGCCGCAAATATCCGCGTCGAAGAAGGGCAGAAAGTGATCTCGACCGGCATGTACGGGTTTGTCCGGCATCCGATGTATTTCGCGGCGCTGTTCCTGCTCATCGGAACTCCCCTCGCGCTCGGGTCGTGGTGGACGCTGCTCTTGATCCCGATCTCCCTGCCGATCCTTATCGCGCGCATTTTGAACGAGGAGAAAGTGCTTATCAGGGATCTGCCGGGATACGTGGAGTATCAAAAGAAGGTTACGACAAGGCTCATTCCCTTTATTTGGTAGAACCTGTCAACCCAACTCCATGGCTGCATCAGCCTTTGCTCAAACAAGGCTCCGGCGATAGGCCGACGGCGTCATTCCGGCGACTCGATGAAATGTCGAGCTGAATGCGCTCGTGCCGCCGAATCCTACATTGAACGCGATCTGCGTAATCGAAGCGCGCGGGTTGGCCAGCAATTCCTTTGCTCGTTCGATCCGCCGGGCGCGCCAGTAACGGTGTGGCGGTGCCCCGAACGATTGCTTGAACGACCGCACGAAATGAAACGGGCTCAGCCGCACGAGATCGGCGAGCACGCCCAGGGAAACGTCCTCGGCTAGGTGCTCTTCCATGAATTGCGCGACCCGTTTCTGCTGCCATGCCGCCAACCCGCCGCGTTCTGGGATCCTCGCGCCGGCGACTTTGCCGTGCAGGCGCAGCAACTCATGCGCCAACAGCCCGCCGAGCGCTTCGGCATAGAGCCGATCGGCTGGATCGGCGCTGCCGATCAGGGTCTTGAGCTTTGATACGGTTTGCCAAAGACCGTCTTCCTCGAACAGCAGCCGGGGCTCCAGGTCGGCCTCGGCGAACCCGAGGTCGGGATCGACCGCCACGTGGTGTGGATCGAGGTAGAGGCATATCGACCGGGTCAGCAGGCGAGGATGCTGCGCGCCGAAGAATTTCCTGCCCGCCGGCACGAATATCAGCTTGTGGGAGTAGTTGCGAACAGTCGACGTCGGCAGCCCTTCGACGAAGGTCTCGCCGTCGTAGCGGGCGCCTTGTTCGACCGCAACCAGGAGGTGGCGCCCCTGCTGGAAACTATATTCGAAATAATCGTGGCTGATGATCTGAATGGTCTCCACTTGCACGCCGCGCCAGTCCGCCATCTGATGCTTGACGGCTTCGGCGGGAGAAAAGTCGACCACCGGCGCAGAGCCATTGTTCACGAAGACGCTTTGATTCCGATGTGAGCTGGCGGGTAGGTTCATCACACGACCTCTTTAACGTTCGATCGCTGCTGTCACCCTCCTCGCCGTTTCTCCCTGTGAGTTTCCGGCTTCGTCTGTTGAGTGCCTTGTTGGCCCGGCCGCCGGACCAGCCGCACATAGACCGCGGGTCGATCTGCGTCAGGGCCGGCTCACGGCGACTTGATCGGCTGCAGCCGTGCTGTGCGCGCTGCGCATGGCCTCCAGCGTCCCGATTCCGAACCTGTCGGGCGCCGCGGCCGCGGCCAAGACCGCAAGTAGCGCGAAGCCAGTCCCCTTCGAATGGCGCGCAAGTATTCCGCCGAGCTTCATTGCACGCCTGCGTTCTCTTGCGTCTCCGCGCCGCCGCCGGCACGACGGCGCATTCGGAATCGGGCCACCAGCCCGGGGCCCACGCATCCCCTCTGGCAATGCACGCAGACTCCCAGCGCCGGCATGTCGAGGCGCGAAGGCGCGGCTCATCAGTCGCCGTTGGTGTCGCGGGGGTCGTGCCGCGCGCTGTTGGTGTAGCCCAAGCCGTATTGGTCGGTGCCGCCGTAGCCATAGGGGCCGTAGGGCTGGGCGACGGCCGCCGCCGTGGTGCCGAGGAAAACCGCGAGAGCCATTGTGGCAATGGTCTTGGTGAACATGTGCATCTCCATCTTTGGCGGCCCGCGGGGATCGCGAGCTGTTCCGGACATAGGCACAAGCCGGGAAGACGTTTGGCGGTCCTTGCGGCGATTGTTTCGGCGCTGCGCGGTTGCGCTGGCGGCAGTCCCAAACAGCGGCAGGTCGCCTAGCGACGGCGACCCCGGCGCGCGCGCTCACGACGTGCGCTCGGCGAGGCGCGGATGCCGGCCCGCGCGCTGTGGCAGCACCAGGATGCACACGATAATGAACGCCGCGATGACGGCCGAAGCGAGCGGCCGGCTCAGGGCGAGCCCGCCGTGGTTCACCGGCTTGTCGAGGAAATCACCGACGGTGGCGCCGAGTGGCCGGGTGAGGATGAACGCCGCCCAGAACAGCGCCACCCGCGAAACGTTGGTCCAGTAATAGAGCGCCGCGATGACGGCCAATCCCGCGGCGAACACCAGCGCGCCGCCTTCATAGCCCACACCGCCGGTGTCGGCGATCCAGTCGCCCAGTGCCGTTCCCAAGGTCTGCGAGAAAGTGATGGCGGCCCAGTAGAACGCTTCCACCTTCGGCGTGCTCACCGTGTCGACCGAAACGGAACCGGTCGAGACGTACCAGAAACCGAGCACGGCGATGAGGCAGCTGAACAGGATCAGCGAGCCGCCGGTGTAGCCGACGCCCAAGGAGCGATCGGCGAAGTCCGCCATGGTCGTGCCGGCAGTGGTCGAGGCGACGATCACCGCCCAGTAGAGAAACCGATGAAACTTCTTCGTCGCAATCTGCATGGCGACCAGCACCACCAGCGCGCCGAGAAAGAGCGCGGTGCCGGCCAAGTAGCCCCAGTGCAACGTCATGGTCACGGTGTCGCCGCCGGTCTCGCCCAGGGTCGTCGCGGCGATCTTGATGATCCAGAAGACGAGGGTGACCTCGGGAACTTTGGTGACGTACTGCTCGAACTCACGTGTCATGGTACCGCTCATTGTGTTGGGCGCGTCAGTGCTTTCGGGAAATGGAGGAAGGGCTGGAGTTACGCGACTGTGCTGGAGTTACGCGACTGAGGCAGCAACGCGCGAGCCGCGCATCCGCTCACGGCCGATGCTGTCGCGCGTCAGCAGGTCGCGGCGCGCAAAACGCGGACCGCGCCGGATCAGTCTTTGCGGCGAGGCTACTGACACGTGCCATCTTCGCGCGGCCGCATATCACCGGTCCGGGAGATGGGCGACCTAGCTCACCGCCACATTTAAGACCTGCTCTGTCGTTTCGAGGAGGGATGCAATCGGAGTGTAGCTGCTATGAAGCAGATGAATTGCGCCACGCACCGTCACGGCTCCGATCATTTGCTCCCCCTCGATCCCGACGAATACAGATGGCCCCCACACCGCTTCCAAACACAGATCGCCAAAATCCGCCTCGAAAGGCAGAACTCCGAGGTTGGAGACCATCATTTCACACGCGCACGCCTGCAATTCGAACTGAGCGATCCCCTGCACACCGGGCTTGCTCGATATAAGTTGGTCAAATCCGCCGAAGACCGCCGACAGGCCGCTCGGCGTTCGCATGTCCGCAAGATCATCACGGACCGAACGTGCAATCTCCCAAAACTGGACAAGCGACTTCGGATTGTATGAGCCTATGGGAAAGATGATCGACAGGGCGCAATCGTCGCCGCGGCCCAAAATCGTCCTGTTGTTGACGGGTGAGACAACACGAACCGGCGCCTGTCTCCATTCGCGGTGAATGTCTCTGCCAGCGAGCACGAGGGCTGCGGTTAGCGCTCCATGCACCGTCGTTCCCTCTCGTCGCGACCGCTCACGCAACCTGTCACTCAATTCAGCGGGTAAACGTAGGCTCCGCACACGGAGAAACGATCGATCTCTCTTTAGGGGAGTTCCTGGGGCGCTGGGCGGCGCAGGCGTCTCGGGTTCGTCAGACCCAAGTTCAGTGCTTTGGATTGTCGGTGGCGGGCAGAGGTCTTCCTGGGGCCGGGGGACGGGAAGCGGTTCCAAAGGTTTTCCGGAAAGCGCTTCAAGGATGTCCCGAACGATGAGAGCGACCGAAAGGCCGTCTGCGATTGAGTGATGTATCGTGAGCAAAATCGTTGCCCTATGCGCCTCGTGAACCAATACGGCTCTTACGAGGAGAGCGTCTTCTACCGGGAACGGAGTCGACAGTTCCGTCTCCATTTCGTCTTCCCAGCGTTGCAGCGCATCTCCCGGAACTATCTGCAGTGGAATGCGCAACTGGGGAAGGAGGCGAAAATACGGGGCACCGTTGTCGTCCGCGTCGATGCAGACTCCCAATAGCGGATGACGCCGCTGAACAGCATCTAGCGCGGTGCGCCAGGAAGCAGTCGTTGCTTCTCCTGTAATCTGGGCTGCAACGACGAAGTGCTTCCAGCTATTCTGATTACTAAGCCAAAAATAGGCTTCACTTGGTCCCAGATAGCGGATCAGCATTTCCGACGCGGATATTGTCATGGTAAGAACCGCATTCCTTTACTGGTTGAGGCGCTTTCGACTCTGGGCGAGGGAGCTTCAGCTTGTCGGCCATTCTGACCAGCTCGGTACCCTCGATTGTGTTGCAAAAGTCTTTTTGCACTGGGGTTCAAAAATTCTGCGGGTGTGAAGGAGCGGCGCGCCAGCCGCGCGAACGACCTGAAGTGCCGCCAGGCTATTGCAGCTCCAGCAATACCCCGTAGTCTTTCAACCAGGCGCTGATCGAGCGCGCACGTTCAAGGCCGGCACGTTCGGCGAGCGAGCTGGTGGTTCCCAGCGGTCGCGCCAGCAGATCCTCGATCACCTTCCTGTTGAGTACCGAGGTCGCGGGATGGGACCGGTCCTGCAGAACCGCAGCAACGTCGCCGCGAACAGCTTTTTCATAGGCCGGGTCTTGCGTCGACGGATAAGGACTCTTCTGCCGTTCGACAATCGAGTTCGGCAACAGGTCACGGGTGGCGGCGCGTAGAATGCTCTTTTCCCGTCCATCGAACGTCTTCAGATGCCAGGGGATGTTGAAAACATATTCCACCAGGCGATGGTCGCAGAACGGTACCCTGACCTCCAGCCCGACTGCCATGCTCATGCGGTCCTTGCGATCGAGCAGAAACTGAACGAAGCGCGTCAGGTGGAGATAACTGATCTGCCGCATCCGCCGCTCGACGGCGTCCTCACCCTCGTGGATCGGCGTCTCGGCGATCGCCTGAGCGTAGCTGTCGGCCTGGAACTCCTGGAGGTTCAGCCGCTGCAACAGATCGGCATCAAGAACTTGCGCGCCGTCAAAGGTGCCGTTGGTAGTCGCGAGCCAGGGGAACATCGGCGCGCCGACTGCCTCGGCATCATGGAACCAAGGGTAGCCTCCAAAGATCTCGTCCGCCGATTCCCCTGACAGTGCCACGGTTGATTCGGCGCGAACAGCCTGGAAGAGCCGGTACAGTGACGAGAACATGTCGCCGGAAACGCTGAGCGGAAAGTCACTCGCCTGAATGACGGCGCGGGTCAGCTCCCGATCGGCTAGCTCTCGGCTATCCACGACGACTTCCGTGTGATCGCAGCCGACAGTGGCGACAAAATCCCGTACGAACGGAGTATCGCTCGACTTGTGCAAGTCGCCCGGGACGAAGGCTGCGCCGTGATCGACGAAGTCGACGGAGAACGAGCGTATCGGCCCTCTTTGCTTGACGGTAATCGCCTGGTGCGCCATCGCCGTCACTGCCGAGGAGTCGAGCCCACCGGAGAGCAGGCTGCACAGCGGCACGTCGCTCACGATCTGCCGCCGGACGATGTCTTCCAGCAATTCGGTAACTGTCCTGATCGTCCGCGGCAGATCATCCACATGCTCGCGCGCGGCGAGCATCCAGTAGCGTCGCTTCGTTATGCCGTTGCGGTTCACGCGCACGACCTGTCCCGGCCGCACCTCGCACATGCCGGCGTAGATCGTGCGTTCGGGATTCTTCGCCAGCACGAGAATTTCGCGAAGGCCGTCCTTGTTCACGCGCGGCCGTACGTGGGGGTGCGCGAGGATCGCCTTCGGCTCGGAGCCGAACAGCACGCCATCCGCTGTCGGGTAATAGAAAAGCGGCTTGACGCCCATGCGGTCGCGAATCAGAAGCAGCTCTTCGCTGCGCACGTCCCAGATCGCGAAGGCGAACATGCCGTTGAGGTGTTCGGCAACGCGGTCGCCCCATTGCAAGTATCCGCGCAGAACGACTTCCGTATCGCTTCGGGTCTTGAACCGGTGGCCGAGCTGCTTCAGTTCGTCGCGCAGGTCGACGAAGTTGTAGACCTCGCCGGTGTAAATGAGGGAGGCGATTGCCCGTCCCCGCTCCTCCGCCTGCATCGGCTGTGCGCCGCCGGCAAGGTCTATGACAGCAAGACGGCGATGCCCAAGGCCGACATGCCGATCGATCCAGACGCCGCCGGCATCCGGACCGCGCAGCGACATTGTCTTTGTCATAGTCTCGATGACGTCGTGATGTGCTTCGATATCCCCATCGTAGCTGACCCAACCAGCCATGCCGCACATTATATGAGCCTTTCTCGTTCGGTTTCGATGTTGCGAACGAGGTGGGATCGCAGGAGATGAGGGGTCGTTGACAGGACCCACTGCGATCTTCTGTTGCCGGCTGCACCGCCAAAAACGGACGAAGGGCGGACATCTGCTCGGCATCTGCTCGCACGCTCTCGAACGTCCATTTGGACGCTTGCAGCGAACGTAGTGTTCGCATCACAGAACGCACCCCGGAAGTTGCGGCAGTTGTCGCGCGAGTGCGATTTTGTATTTGCTCGCCCCCGCGGCAATCTTCCGCGCAGCAGGCCGCGCGCCGGCATGCCCTTCAAACAAGTGTGACGATCTATCAATTCGGTTTGACGGACGCTGCGACATCCGTTGCGCCCGCGGGTGCGCCGCCTATGTGGGCTCTTGGGCCCGCTCCTGATCCTGAAGCACGGTTGGGCGCGGACGGTCGAGGAAACGGCGTAACAACCGCGCGACAATCGCCGCAAGCCTCGAACTGCAGCATGCAAATAGCGCGTTACTCTCTGGGCAGCGGAGTCGAGGTCTCGCGCCGAGGCAACGGCACTCGACATCTCGATTCCGGATCTATCTCGGCTTGGCTCATCAACTTCTCCCAATGGCACATCGCGGCCGCATATCACCGGTCCGGGAATCGCACCGTGCAACGCGCTCCCGGAGTTCGCTCCACACCGAAGCTCCCACCCAGCCGTTGCGCGAGCGCCCTGACCAATCCGAGGCCCGACGAGCGACTGCCAGGGTTCTTCAAATCGAAGCCCAACCCCTCGTCTTGCACACAGAGCTCGTATAGTCCCGGGCGTCGGCTCAAGCCGACCGTGATGGTAACTTGCCCATGCTGGTCGCCGCCGTATTTTACCGCATTCATGAGCAGTTCATTGATGATCAACGCCAGCGGCATGGCTGCCTCTTTGGGAAGATTTGCCCTGGCCATTTTGCAATCGATCGACACGTCGCTGCCGAATAGAATTCGGGCGTTGGCGCAGACAGCGTTGACAAGGTCCTGCCCGTTCACGTCGGTTGAACCGTGCGCGCAGTAGAAGGCCGATTGCGCGGTTCCGAGCGCCCCGACGCGTCGGATTGCATCCGAAAGCACCTCGCGAGCTTCCGGGTTGCGGGCCTTGCGGTATCCCGACTGTAGCAGGCCAACGAGTATTTGCAGGTTGTTCTTGAGCCTGTGGTTCCACTCGTCCAGCAACTGTTCGCTCAGCGAGATTGTCTCCATATGCCGGTCTTGAATGCTGTGCGGGGCAATAGACGGCACATCCGAGTTTGGATGCGTGTCGAGGCCGTCGACCATCCCGCGCGCGGCCTTAATCCTTGGGGTGGCCTTCGGATGCTTAAGTGGAATCGTGTTCATCTCGCGTCTCCATTTTGAATTCTGTCGCTTGCTGGCGCCTCGACCCCGGTGCGAAACCGGGTCAACCGAGGGTATTCGACGCGACCGCCGCGCTCGAACACGGCTTCGACGTGGCCGAGGGCGCCGCGCTTGGAACAGTTGTTGGCTTTTGATCTCAGAAGAGCGGAGAAAGCTCCGACGACATGGTTCATGGACGCCCTGGCCCACCTGGGCTCTTTTCAGGGGGGCCGGCTGGTGTTTTTTCGCGTGATTGGATCGCCCGCCAACATTGCCGCAAGATTGCTTCGGCGAAGCAACCCTTCACTATTATGTGAGCCCGAGGATGGCCGGTCCTCTGCGGCTTGCCCTGGCGCGCCGGATTCCCCTAAGGGTGAAGCTGCCGGGAGCGTCAGGTGCGACGAGTGAGGAACCGCGCAATCCTGCGTGATCCATCGACCAGACATACCAGGAAGATCGATGCGCTCCCTTGTGATCGAAGACGAACCGCAGATTGGGACCTACCTCGGCCGTTTGCTCGGGCAGTTGCACGGGATTGTCGACGTCGTCGGATCCGTTGCAGATGCCAAGCAAGCGCTTGGCAATTTCAAATACGATCTGGCAATCGTCGACCGGATGCTGCCTGACGGCGACGCTCTCGACATCGTCATGGCGCTGAGCCAATTGCCGGAACGGCCAGCTTTCATCATGCTGACCGCCAAGGATGCCAAGGAAGACGTGATCGACGGGCTCAACGGCGGGGCGGACGATTATCTTGCCAAGCCCTTCGAGCCGCAGGAATTCATCGCCAGGGTAAGGGCCGTCCTGCGGCGGCCTCGACGGCTCGTCCCGTCGGTCCTGTCGTTCGGGAACGTCGAACTTCACGTCGGTACCAACGAGGTCACTGTGGCGGACAACAAGGCCCTCCTTCGGCGCCGCGAATCCTTGATCCTCGAAGCGCTTCTGATGCGGCGCGACCGCGTCATCGCGCGCGAAGCCCTGATCCAGGCGGTCTACGGGTTCGATGACGAGATTGAGTCCAATACGCTCGAGGCGCAGGTGTCCCGGCTCCGCAAAAAGCTGGCCGAGCTTGGCGGCAACGTCGAGATTCGCAGTATGCGGGGGATCGGCTATATTCTCAGGACGGCGCGAACCTGATGACGTCAATCACCAGGACACTGACGCTTTCGCTCGGCCTGGCTGCAACGGCAATCTTTCTCGTCACGCTCGGCATCGTGATCTGGTTCGATCTCACGCGCGAACGCGAGCGAACCTATTGCCAAGCAGCCGCGGTTATCCTCGATCGCGCCACGGTCGTCGATCCGGATCGAGGATTGATTGTCAGTTCCCCAGCAATCGAGGAGTTGAAATCCAACAGCCCAAGTCTATGGTACGTCGCCTCCTATGACAATCTGATGAGCGAGTTCGGACGGGAACGCCGACCCGCTCTGCCCTTCTCGCTCCCCTATACCGGGCCGATCTCTTTCTCAGCCCTCAACACACTTGACCAGAAGAGTTCCTTCTGCCTGGCCGTCGTCCGAAGAGATACGTCCAAGTTGGTCATGATGATCGGAGGTGCGCAAGTCCGCGTCTCCCAGATCGCGGAATCATTCGTCCTCCGCAACCTTGTTCCGATTATTCTGCTGGCGGTCGGATTTGCGTCGACCGTGGCGGCCGGCGCGTTCCTGTCCGCGCGCTTCGTCAACCGGAGCATCGAACGCGTGACGAGGCTGGCGCTCGCAATCGAGCCGAAGGCACCTCAGGGGTCTATATCGCTCGATGAGGTTCCGGTCGAGCTCAAGCCGTTGGTCAGCGCGCTTAACCGTGCCTTCTCTGAGATTAATGCATACATCCAAAGACAACGCCGGTTCCTCGGCAATGCCGCACATCAGCTCCGGACGCCGCTGACCTTGCTGCGCGCCAAGATCGAAGACGTGACCGAGCCTGCCTTGAAGGCCGAGCTTGTGAGCGATGTTCGTCGCCTCACGTCTCTGATCTCAGCCATGCTGGACCTGGCGAGGTTACAAAATCACGCCATAGAAAAGCAGCCCATCGATCTCGGAGCCCTGACGCAGGACGTCCTCGCGGATTTCGGCCCGTCGGCGCTCGACGCCGGGATCGAGCTCTCTCTGGAGCAGGTTCCGAAAGGCGGTGTCGTAGTGCTCGGCGTCGAAGCTGCGGTTCGGAGCGCCTTGGCAAACCTGGTCGGGAATGCGTTGATCCACGCACGCGGCGCCGCACGCATCGTAGCCAATCTCGGTCGTGGCAGCGTATCGATCAGCGATGATGGGGGTGGAATCTCCCCAACCTTCCAACTCAAGCGCATTGAGCCGTTCCAAACCGGCGCCACCGCAAAGGAGGGGCACGGGCTGGGCCTGTCGATCATCCAGGAGATTATGACGGCTCATGCAGGTACGCTGACGATCGCATCGACACCGGGGGGCGGCACGACCGCCTGCCTCCGCTTTCCGGAGGCTTCGCGGGAACGCCGAGTGAATCAAGAACCCGCAATTTAGCGACAACTTGGGCAATCGGGGTCGGGATGTGCTCGAGCGGTCAACTTCATCCGGCGCTGTCGAGGCGCTATTTCATTACGACGGTGTCGCCATTTGCTCGACGATTTGTCTTTCTGTCCTAACGCGCGGTTCCATTGGCGGCTCCTGCTGGCGATATCAACTGCTTTGATTTCATTTGGATCCCGTAAATCGATATTTTGCTTGATCGTTCCTGCGGAATGGACGCAGCCAGAGGCTTCCAAGACACTAGTGCCGCGAACCCGAAGTTCGCATCATAATTGCCGCGAGTCCGGTTGCGAACTTCGGGTTCAAAGCGGCACTAGAATCATAGAGTTGCTAGTGCCCTTCGATCCCGAAGTTCGCAAACGAGGGTGCCGCAGAATGATGCGAACTTCGTAATCGGGGCACTAGTCGTTACCGCTGCGTGATCCTCAAGACGTATCAAGCACTCCTCTGCGAATCCAATCTGAGTCACTCCGCGTTCCCTCATCGCCCAGCCGCCCAGTGCGTTTGGGTGGCAGCCAGACGGGCATGGCTCGCCCGAAGATGTTCTCTTCGATGCTTGCATGGCGAAGAATGGCCATCTCCCGTCCGCTGCGGCCTCACGCTGAAGTGAATGGCGCCGGTGCGCGGGGTCGCACGCCGCGGATTACAGCAGCCATTCGCAAGACTCGGCAGCGCTGAACAGGGGCTGTTCGAGCCGCGTGCCCACGTTACCAATTCCGCAACCGCTGCCGGCGAAACCGGCGGCCAAGAAAGGAAAAGCAAATATGTTGAAAAAGGTGATGATCGTTCTGCTCGCTGGCGCGCTCGCCGGAGGCGCCGTTGCAACAACTGCGGACGCCCGTGGAGGCGGCGGGGGCGGCGGCCACGGAGGCGGCGGCTTCGCAGGGGGCGGCCATGCGAGCGGCTTCGGCGGCGGCGGCCACGCGGGCGGCTTCGCTGGAGGCCACTTCGGGGGAATGGGCGGCCACCTCGGCGGAATGGGCGCAAGGAGCTTTGGGGCTGCGCCGCGCGCTGAGGTGGGGCGTGGCTTTGCGTTCCATGACCGCGGTCGCGGCCATGATCGTGACGGCCATCGCTTCGGTCGGTTCCGGCCCGGGTTCGCTTACTATGGGTACGACGACTACAACTGCGGGCCATATGCGCCCTATTACCCCTCCTGGCGGTCCTACTATTGCTCCTACTGATAGGTCGCGCGTGCCCTGCTTCACCTGCGGAACGCGCAGCGCCGGCTCGCCGCGGTGGCCACTCACTTGGCGCACGCGCGAGCCGGCGAAGCTCATAGCAGCCATTCGGCAACCGCGGTCCTCGCTGGGCGGTTAGAGTCTTTGTGGGCAGCGTGACGCATGCCTGCGGCTTTCGCGACTACATTCATTTCCCGCGAAAGTCTCGTCATCGGTTCGGTTACGCGCTCGGCGCCCACCCGCGTGCGCCATAGGCTCACGACACCTCTCTTCCGGCGATCCGAGCTTGCGAACCTCCCCGCCAGCCACCATGACGGAACGGGAACCATGATGCGAAGCTACAGTCCGGAATTCGTTCAAACCATGCGCGCGGCCCTCGATGAGGTGATGACACGAATCCCGCTCGATCGGGCGACCCCGGCGATAAAGGCACACATGGCCGAGCTCATCCTTAGGGCCGCCGCCGGCGGAGAAACCAGCTACGAGGGCCTGCTGGCGGCGGCATCGGAGAAGGTTCACCTGGTTCTTTCCGTGGCGACTTGAGTGCGCCCGTCTCCTGAAATGCCGGGGCGGCACCGGCGTGCTGCCACTGTTCACCGGCGGCCGCGGGCTGCTGCTGCTGATCGGCAGCCTCGCAGCGACCTGGCTGCGCGAGGGGGCGGTAGGCACCCGTCGGGATGCAGGGTGGGCTAAGGCCGCGAGCGCAAGCGAAGGGGCCGTGCCCACCGCGAGCTCTCAATGCGAACAAACATCTGGTGGGCACGCGGCCTGCGCTCCGCTCCGTCCGCTTAGCCCACCCTACGGGCGGCTCGCTATTTTTAGTTCCCTTCCGTCTCCACCGGCCTGATCCGTTTCCCCAGCCGGTCGCTGTCGATCTCGATGCCCAGGCCGGGCCCCGACGGAAGTTGAAACCGGCCGTTTCGCATGCGCCACGGCGTCCGCATGATGGTTTGCATGAGCGCCGTATCGCGTTCCTCCGGATCATTCCACTCCATCGGCTTCGTGGCGTGCATCTTGATCGCGTTGACATGTAGATTGGCGGCGTGGCCGATCGTCGGCTGGGTCTGATGCGGCACGATCTCGACGCCGTGCGCAAACGCGAGCGCGATGCATTGCGCCAAGCCCGTGATCCCGCCCATCTTGAGCGGATCGCATTGGATGACCTTGATGCCCGCATCGATCAGATCGACGACCCCCTGCATCGTGTAGGTCTGTTCGCCCGCGGTCACGACAATGTCGAGGCGGCGCGCCACCTCGCCCATGGCCTCGACGTAGTAGTGCTGCACCGGCTCCTCGAACCACGCGTAACCGAGGTCCTCCAGGGCGCGGCCGACCTTGATCGCGCCGCCGACCGAATAGCCGTTGTTGGCGTCGAACCCGAGCATGAAGCCGTCGCCGACGAGCTTGCGCACCGCCCTGGCCTTGGCGATGTCGCCAGGGATGTCATGGTCGAGCACGGTGCGATCGCCGTCGAAGCGGATCTTGACGGCCGCGGGACTATCACGCTTGAGGCGCTTCTCGACGGCACGCACGACATCATCGACCGCGCGCTGCGCGTTCTGGCCGAGCGACGTATAGAACGGGATTTCCGTCCGCCACGCGCCGCCCAGGAGCTTGTACACCGGTTGGCCGAGCAGCTTTCCCTTGATGTCCCACAGCGCGATGTCGAGCGCCGCGATGGCTGCCGTCAGGCTCCCCTCGGGGCCGAGCTTGATAAAGCGATGGTAGAGCGTATCGAGCACGACCGCATGGTCGAGCGGATCTTTCCCGACGAGCGCCGGCGCCAGATTGTTGGCAATGATGCCGAGGACATGCAGGCCGCCGTGCATGGGCGTGCATTCGCCATAGCCTTGAATACCGTCGTCGGTCGTGATGCGCACGAAGCTGCTTCGCGGCCCCGGTTTGTCGCCGGCCCAAGCCACCTGAAACGCCTCGACGTTGGTGATCGCTGCCATCCCTCTCCTCGGTGCCGCCCGTGGTATGCTCTTTAGAGCATGATATGTCCGATAGTATGCTGGTTAGAGACACATGACAGCCCGTAATAAGCTCCAATCCGCACCGCCCTACTCGGTCGAACAGTCCCTAAAGAGCCTGGGCGAAAACCTTCGCACAGCGCGGCTACGGCGGAATCTGACGATCGAGGAGGTCGCCTCGAAAATCGGAACCGGGCCACGCGCCGTCATGGACGCCGAGAAGGGCAAACCATCGACCGGCATGGTCGTGTACGCGGCGCTGCTCTGGGTGTATGACCTGCTCGGGCAACTGGACCAGGTCGCCGACCCCTCAACGGACAAAGAAGGGCTCGCGCTCGAAGCGCTGAAAGGACGCAAGCGCGCCCGCAAGAGCGCAGGTCTCGACAATGAATTCTAACAAATGCTTCCCGGCCAGACGCGCAGGACGTAGGGTGGGCTAAGTCCGCCGAAGCGCGCAGTGCGAAGGCGGGCGTGCCCACCAACGATGATTGTTTGTTGCTACTCTGTGGTGGGCACGGCCGCTGCGCTTGCGCTCCGCGACCTTAGCCCACCCTACGAAACGCTCACATATTGCCGTGGCCGCGCTTGATGGTCTGGCGCATCACGGGTGCGGTGACCTGATCCGAGATCTGGATGTTCCAGATTTCGCTTTCGCCCTGCGCGGCGAAGTCGGCGAACAGCTTGGGGATGACCGACACGTCGCGTATCTCGTGGCCGCGCAGGCCGAAGCCGCGGGCGATGTTTTCAAGCGGCGGCCGGCCGAACATGGCCAAGCTGTCGTCGAGGCCGTCGGCGCGCAGCTTGTGAAACTCCGAGCCGTATCCGCCGTCGTTCATCGCGCAGATCAGGACGCGAAAACCTTGGCGCTTGAGCGTCTCGAGTTCCTGGATATGGAACAACAGCCCGCCGTCGCCCTCGAACAGCACGATCCTGCCGTCGCGGCCCTGCCGGCGCGCAGCCGCGACCCCAAGCGCATACGACAGGCCGTTGCCGACCGCGCCGAACTCACGCACCGTCGTGTAGCGCTCGGCCGGCCTGCCGCGCATCTGGGTGTTGAAATAGGCCTGATGGCCGCTGCCGCCGACGATGTCCCAATCCTTCGGAACCACCGCGTCGATCGCCTCGATCGCCTCGCGTGGATCGAGCACCCCGGGCGCGACGTCGAATTCCGTCGAGTCCGCCGGCTCGGTCGCGATGCGATGCGCGAGCTCTTTCGAGCGGATGGCCGCCGCCGTCGGTTTGCCGACGCCGAGCTTCTTGTCGAGGCCGGCAAGGATTGCCTCGACGCCGACGAGAGCATCCGATCTGAGATAGACGTCGGCGGCCCTCTGCCCGTCGCGCAAGCCGCGCGGGGCATCGTCCAACTGGATCTTGACGGCCTTTCCCCAGAAGTGCCCGCCGCCGACGTAGTAGGACAGGCTCGTGCCGACCGCGAGCACGACGTCCGCGGACTCGTACATCTCTCTGCCCAGCGACGTGAAATAGCTGCCGGTGGTGCCGAGCCCGAACGGATGGTCGTGGAAAAGGCCGCGCGCCGGCAGCGTGTTGGAGAGCAAGGCACCGCAGCGATCGGCGAGCTCGATCACCGCGTCTCGCGCGCCGGACCACAGCACGCCACGGCCGCCGAGGATGATCGGCCGCTTTGCCGCCGCCAGCCGCTCGACGACCTCGGCCACAACCTCGGGATCGGGCTGCATCCGCCCGACCTTGGGCTGATACATCTCCGAGGTCTCGTAGGGCTGGTTGGCCATGTACTCGACCTTCTGCAGGTCGTAGGGAATGCCCAGCACCACCGGGCACCGCTCGTACTTGGCGATGTGGAAGGCCTCGCGCACGTGGTCCATCATGCGCGGCACGCTCCGCGCGGCGACGTAATGCGCCCCGGTCGCCGTCACCAGCGGCGCCTGGTCGATGTACTGGTTGTAGAACTTGGCGTTGATCGGCGACTCGCCGGCAAACACCACCATCGGCAGGCGGGCGCGAACCGCGGCCGGCAGCGCCGTCATCAACTGGGTTACGCCAGGGCCGCAGGTGACCGAGGCAACGGCGACCTTGCCGGTGGCCGCATTGTAGGCGGTCGCCGCCGCCACGGTGACGTGCTCGTGCCTGACGTGGACGGTATGCACACCCGGCAGTTTGGCGAAGGAGGTCGACCAGTGCATGTTGCCGTCGCCCATCAGGACGAACTGCGTGTCGACTCCCTCCGCACGGAACGCTTCCGCGAGGACTTCGTAGAGTTTGGGCATGGGCGCGGCTCTACTTCGATTGTGAGGGTGATGGCTACGCAACAAGCATGCCCGGCAACGCCCCGTCAACTGTGGGCGTCACTGGTCGCTGGTCGCTGATTTCTGATCACTGGCCTGACGCTTCGGGCAACGCCGAAGCATGCCGCGCAGGCGCCATGCCAACGTGCCTCCGACAAGGAGGCTGCCATGGCGATCACCTGCTGCATCCGCTACGTGCTCGATCCCTTCAAGCGCGATGCGTTCGAAGAATACGCGCGCCGCTGGGCAAGCATCATCCCGCGTTGCGGCGGCGGCCTCATCGGCTATTTCATGCCACACGAGGGGACCAATAACATCGCGCTCGCGCTGATCTCCTTCGACAGCCTCGCGGCCTATGAGGCCTACCGGGCGCGGCTGCGCGCGGATCCCGACAGCATGGCGAATTTCCGTTTCGCGGAAGAAGGGCGCTTCATCCTGTCCGAGGAGCGCACGTTCCTGCGCGGCGTTCCGGAAACCCTCGGCCGGCCGAGAGGAACGGATATTACCTAAGCTTATCGCGATGGCCTGAGCGGTACGCTCGGCAAAGCATTTATTAAAATATATCAATGAGATAATGCTTGCATTCTTTTGGGTATTGACATGACTTTAGCGATTTGCGATACTTCCGAAATTCAGGCTGCGCGAGTCGCGTCCGCCGTCCTTCGCGGATAGCCGCCGGCGCCTGAGCGATCCCAGTTAAATCCCGACCCCACTTTCCCTCAAGGGCCGCTGCGCGGCCCTTTTTTCATTTGCGAGACCGCCGTGAAAAGACGTTCGCGATTGACCCGCGCGCGCCTGCGCGAGCTGTTGCACTACAATCCGAAGACCGGACAGTTTCACTGGTGGACCCGTACTGGCAACAGAACCTGGTTGGGTCCTTTAGCCGGTTGTGTCTCGCGGGACGGTTATCGGTACATCAAGGTCGATCACCGGATCTACCGCGAGCATCAACTGGCGTGGTTCTACATGAACGGCCGATGGGGCCGGCCATTGATCGATCACCGCGATGGAGATGGTACAAACAACCGATGGACCAATCTGCGGCAGGCAACCCGCTCGCAAAACTGCGCGAACTGCCGTCGGCCGCGGGACAATACATCCGGGTATAAAGGCGTTCATCATTACCGCAGGTCGGGGAAGTGGACCGCACAAATCTGCTCGAACAGAAAAAGGTTCCACCTTGGCACGTTCGAGACCCGGGAAGAGGCCCGCGAGGCCTACCTCAAGGCGGCGCGCAAGCTGTTCGGCGAATTTGCCCGCGCGGCGTAGTGTTTGTTGATGGGCTGTGCGCCGCATGGGCACGCCCCGGGCATTGCGTCCCCGGGGGCTTAGCCCACCCTACACACGCCGCTATATTCCGGTCGTATGGCAAATCCCCTCACCCTTTCCCCCGGTGACCGCGTCACCGCCCGCGCGCTCCTGATCGGCGACCGGCTCGATACCGCCGGGCTCGAGCGCGGCGACGCGCTCTCGGTGACGCCGCTGTCGTTTCGCGCCGGCGCCAACGGCATCGCCGTCCTGTTCCGCTACGGCGCCGTGGTGCTGATCGGGTGCACGCCGATCGAGGAGGACGAGGTGCTGCGCGGGCTTGCGCCGCGTATCAGCGGCGAGTTCAAGCGGCGCGAGGAAGAATCGGCGGTCATCGAGCTCTCCGCCGAACGGGACGAGCAGATCCCGCCGGGCGGTCCGATCTATCTCAAGACGGTCTCGCACGAGCGCTTGCTGGTGATCGCGGAGGCGCTCGCCAAGAGCGTGGTGCTGGCGCAGGACGAGCGCGAGGTCGCCTCGGTGTTCGATCAGATCGAGCCGTTCGCCCGCGAGCTGGCCGACACCGGGCGCATCCCGGGCGGGCGCCGCACCATCCTGCAGCTGATCGGCAACGCGCTATTGGTCCAGCATCGCGTCTCCGGCCGCGTCGGCGTCGCCGAGAAGCCCGACGTGCTGTGGGACCGGCCGGACCTCGAGCGCCTCTATGCCCGCCTCGGCGACGAATACGAACTTAAAGAACGCGCCGACGCGCTCAACCGCAAGCTCGCGGTCATCGCCGAAACCGCCACCGCGCTCACCGACGTCATCGACACCGAACGCTCGCTCCGCATCGAGGTCGCCATCGTGGTGCTGATTCTGCTGGAGATCGTGATCGCGGCGTATCAGATTTTCGTCATGCACTCGTGATTCTCTCGTTCGTCATCGCCCGCGAAAGCGGGCGATCCAGTAAATACTGGCCTATCAAATAAACTGCGACGGCGCTGTTTACTGGATGCCCCGCTTTCGCGGGGCATGACGAGTCGGAGGTTAGGCACCCGGCGGATTCTGCCGATAATACTCCGCGTCCTGCGGCGATTGTTTGAAGGCGGGATTGCCGCGCCAGTCCATGTGGCGCGTGTGCATGTCGGCGCCGTAGCGCACGCGGAACAGAAGCGTGCGCTCCGGCCCGTTGGCATATTCGTGCACTTCGCCCGGCGGGTGCACCACGAACGCGCCCGGCGTCACCGCGACGGTCTCCTGCGGCGTGCGCATGGTGCCGCCGCCGGAAAAGCAGAAATAGATTTCCGTCGCGCTCGGGTGGCAGTGGTAGGGGCTGATCTGGCCCGGTTCCCAGCAGGCAACCGTCACGTCCCCGCCGGCGATCTTGCCGAGGATTTTCTCCACGTGGCGCTTGGGATCCCACTGCTGCTCGCGCTCGAGGCTGAAGACGTGCATGGAACTATCTCCTATTTGCAGCCCGCATGACGCCCGCGAAGGCGGGCGGAAATGCGGGGCCCCGGATATCGCGGCTGCGCCGCTCATCCGGGCTACGATCTACGACCTTACCATTTCGGGCCGATGGGCGCGCCTTCCAGCACTTCGGCAAGCCGCCGGCGCGTGCCCGGCGTCGTCTCCTTCGGCAGCGCGTCGAGAGAAAAAAATCCGCGCTCGACGATCTCGCGGTTGGGACGCACGGCCGGGTCCTGGCGGAACACGCGGACCACGAACACCGCCACATGGTCGCGCGGGGAGTCGACCGGGTTGTAGAATACGCCGTGCAGCGGCGGCGTGCCCACCACCTCGATGCTGCCCTCCTCGCGAAGCTCGCGCGCGAGCGCCTGCACGAGCGTTTCGCCCCGCTCGACCCCGCCGCCCGGCAGGTGCCATCCGGACACATAGCTGTGGCGCACCAGGAACACCTGGCCGCCGGCATCGATCACCACCGCCCGCACGCCCATGGTGAGCGCGCGGGTGAAGCGCCAGAACAAATGCAGCAGCCAGCGCAGCGCCGGTTCGCCCGCCCGCACCAGCCGATCGATCGGTTTCTCCGCGTCCGACTTCATCGTGTCGCGCTCTGCGCCCTTGCCAACGGGCCGTTTCAGCCTGTAAGCCTACCTTAGAATCATTCAAAAGATGAGGCGTCCGTGAAGCGGTTCCGCGACCTCACCGAACGGGAAATCCTCGCCCTCGCCATCACCAACGAGGAAGAGGACAGTCGCATTTATCGCGGCTTTGCCGAAGGGCTGCGCCAGCAATATCCGGCCTCCGCCAAGGTGTTCGAGGAGATGGCGGAAGAGGAGGTGCGCCATCGCAGCATGCTGTTCGACCTCTACCGCGAAAAATTCGGCGAATACCTGCCCCTCATCCGCCGCCAGGACGTGAGCGGCTTCGTGCGCCACAAGCCGCTGTGGCTGGTGCACCCGCTCGGCATCGACGAGGTGCGCAAATACGCGGCCGAGATGGAATACGAAACCGCGCGCTTCTACCGCAAGGCGGCGGCCGGAGCGCGCGACGCCTCGGTGCGCGACCTCCTCGACCGCCTCGCCGACGCCGAGGACAAGCACGAGGATCTCGCCGAGCGCCTGGGCGAGCGCCTTCTCACCAAGGACGCGCGCGCCAACGAAGAAGAAACGGCGCGGCGCATGTTCGTGCTGCAATACGTGCAGCCCGGGCTCGCCGGCCTGATGGACGGCTCGGTGTCGACGCTCGCGCCGCTGTTCGCCGCCGCTTTCGCGACGCAAAACACGCGGGACGCGTTCGTCGTCGGCATGGCGGCCTCGGTCGGCGCCGGCATCTCGATGGGATTTGCCGAGGCGTTGTCGGACGACGGTTCGCTCACCGGACGCGGCGCGCCGGTGCTGCGCGGCGGCGTGTGCGGCGTCATGACGGCGATCGGCGGACTCGGGCACACCCTGCCCTACTTGATCCCGGATTTCTGGGTCGCCACCGCCATCTCGATCGCCGTCGTGATCGTCGAACTCTCCGTCATTTCGTGGATCCGCTATCGCTTCATGGATACGCCGTTCCTTGCCGCCGCCTTCCAGGTCATGGTCGGCGGCGCGCTGGTGTTCATCGCGGGCATATTGATCGGCAGCTCGTAGCTCTTGTAGCTAGCCCCGATGTTCGTTCTCGCTCATCTGTCCGACCCGCACCTCGGACCCATCCCGACGCCGCGCGCGCGCGAACTCGCCAACAAGCGCGGGCTCGGCTTCATCAATTGGTACCGCGGGCGGCACGCCATTCACCGGCCGGAAGTGCTTGCGCTCCTCGAGCGCGACATCGCCGAGCGCAACGCCGACCACATCGCGGTCACCGGCGACCTCGTCAATCTCGCGCTCACGGCCGAGTTCGCCGCCGCGCACCAGTGGCTCGCGCGCCTCGGCCCGCCCGAACGGGTTACGGTCGTGCCCGGCAATCACGACGCTTATGTGCGCGCGGCGGCCGCGCATCCGTTGCGCTACTGGGGCGACTACATGCGCGGCGATGCCGATGGGCCGCTCACCGCGCCGGGCGCGGCCACGCATTTTCCCTTCGTGCGCCGGCGCGGGCCGCTGGCGCTCGTCGGCCTTTCGACCGCGGTGCCGACCGGGCCGCTGATGGCGACCGGGCGACTCGGCGCCGATCAGCTGATGCGGCTCGCCGACACGCTGGAGGCGCTCGGCCGCGAAGGGTTATTCCGCGTCGTGCTGATTCATCATCCGCCGCTGTCGCGGCCGTCCCAGCACTTGAAACGCCTCATCGATGCCGGCGCGCTGCGCCGGATCATCGCGCAGCACGGCGCCGAACTCGTGCTGCACGGCCATGCCCATCTGCATTTGCTCGCCTGGCTCGACGGGCCCAACGGGCGCGTACCCGCCGTGGGCGTGCCGTCCGCATCGGCGGCCGAAGATCGGCACGGCCACCCGGCGGCCTATAATCTTTATACGATCGAGCGCGCAGGGAACGGCTGGCGCTGCGAAGCGGTGACGCGCGGCGTTGCCGACGGGGCCGTCGGCGAGATGGACCGGCGTTCTTTTTCTCTATAACAACGCAATTAAATAATCACCTAACGGTCGTCACGGTGATCTTAGTCATGGCAGTAAATCCTCGGAATGGGAAACGCGATTTCAAGTTAGACGCATGTGTGGCCTATGCGAACGAGGAGTTTGAGACGCCAAACGTCAGGACAGCGAACCTGGAAGTAATCGTAAAGGTATTCCGAAAAAACGTGTCCCGGGTCCGCTTCTTGATGGTGATGCCTCCAATCATCGGGCACGCCGGCTTGAGCCTGCAAAGGGTGGCTGATCTTGCGGAGTTAAAGGTAACAGGAACGTTGGGCAACTCACTCACTGAGGAACAGCAAACGGAAATATCAGCATTGCTCGAAACTCTTTGGCAGGAGGATCTTGCTAGAGACATGGAATTACGAGGGACACCTGAGTGGGATACAAAAGTGAAGGAATCGCATCACCTGGGTTCTGCGCCAGTCAATATGTTGTCTCGCGCGCCGGACGGAACTCTCGGTTTTGATATGTTCCTTGCATCCTATGTTGTCGGTGCGTGGACTGCAATTGAGACCTTGGCCGGCGATCTTTGGGAAGCCGCGTTAAATATCGATCCCGATGGACTTGCGTTACTTAAGGGAAAACCCCGACGCCACGCAAATGCTTCTTCTCCAGGTACCAGTCGGCCGCGCCAAAAAGATGAAGTCTCAAAAAGCGTGGACCTTGATTTGATCAAATTCCATGGCTTCGATCTTCGGACAAAAATGGGAACGGTGTTACGTGGCCGATATGAGTTCAGTCGATTGTCAAAAATCCGTGACGCATATTTCGCAGCATTTGATCGGGAATCTGGTCAAATCGAAGCCGCAATCATGCATGAGTCATGGGATGCATTAAGCGCCTTAAGAAATCTGATTGTTCATAAAGCATCGGTCATAGATGATGAATACCTGCGTCGCGCAAAGGACCTCAAAATTCCCCAAGGCCTAAAAGGCCACGACATTATATTGGACGGAGAAATCGCAGTAGGAATAATAAAGCCGGCTTTTGGCTCAGCGGTCAGATTAATCACCGGCGTGGACCATTGGCTAGATAAGCACAAGCAAAAGTCCTAATCGCATGTCAAACGCCGGCGAATAAATTCCAAAATCTCGTTACCCCACTCCGTGGGAAACACCCGCCGCCCGGCACATCGGGGCAGCGGGAGCCCAGATAGATCATGTCCAGGGTTGGGTTTTTCGGGATCATGCGCTACGGCACTGACCACCACGCGAGCGCAAACACGCCCGCGACGCCGGCGAGCACGCCGAGCAGCAGGCCGACGATCAGCACCGCGGCCATGCGGCGGCGGCGACGCCGGCGGGAAATCCGATCGATCAGCACGTCGCGCGCGGCAAGCTCGGTGTCGCCCGCGAGGACCCGCTCGCGTTCGACGAGGCGCCGCGCGACGTACGCGGTCACGAGCGACGCCGCCTCCTCGACGTCGGGGGTTTCGCCCAGGACGCGCCGGCCGTAGCGGGTGTCCTGGACGAAGCGATAGAGGCGCTTGTCGCGCCCCATCACTACGTGGGCGATCATGTCGATCCACAGGCGCGGCGGGTCGCCCCGCGTGATGCCGCGCTCGAACAGCTCGACCTCGGCTGGGATGTCGGCGAACAGCGGATCGAGCGCCTCGTTGAGGATTTCGAGGCGCGCCACCTCGGCGTCGTGCAGATCGACCACGACGCCGGTGCGCTCGGCCATGTCGATGCGCGCCTGGCGCACCGCCTCCTTGAGGCGAGCCGCGCGCGGCGCGCCCGGTTCGGCGTTCGCTTCCGTCATGCCGTCCCGTTCATCCTTGTCCCTCGGCACGCTACCAAGTTTCGCCGAGGGTGCAAGGACCGCAGCGGCCCCAAGGGGTTAGGCGGGGGATTTTGTTTGCAGCGGCGGGCCGAGCAGGGTCACGGGCGGCAGGCGCAGCTCGCTCACGATCAGGTTGACCCGGCTCTCGAAGTCGAGCTTCTCGTCCGACGGCAGCACGCCGATGTCCTGCATCAACTCGCGCACCTCGGACCGCGCCATCACGTGGGCGAGGTTGGCCTTGAGCCCGAGCCGGTTCTCGTCGAGCGGATCGAACGCGGTCAGGCCTACGGGGAAGAACTCGCGGTAGATCACGCGATCGGAAAGCCCACGCGCGGTGCGGAAGCCGAGTTCCGGCGCCATCACCTCGAGCATTTCCGCGACCTGGCGCTGGTTGCGCGACATCAGCCGCGGCAGGCGGTTGCGCACCACCACCCAGTCGGTCGGGTTGCTTGAGACCAGGCTGCGACGCTCGCCCGCGTTCGCGACCATCTCCGAATAGCGCGAGCGGCGCGGCCTGAAGTCGCTCGACGGCGCCATGGTGCCGATCACGTCGAGGTCGACGAAGCTGTCGTTGATCGGCGTGATCAGGGTATCGGCGAGCGCGTGCGCCAGGAGGCTGAGATGATTCTCTCCGCTCGGGGTGTCGATGACGACGAAGTCGTAGCCCGCCGGCAGCGCGGCGAGCGTCGAGGTGAACACGCTCGCCTCGGTCGCGTCCGGATGCGGCGCGGTGACGCTCGGCTCGGCGACGGTATAGTGATCCGGCACATCGAGCGGCACGCCGTGCAGCCGCGCCCATTCGCTACGATTCTCGATATAGCGCGTGAGCGTCTGCTGGGTGAGGTCGAGGTCGAAAGAGGCGACGCGGCGCTTGTCTTTGAGGAGCGACACGATCAGATGCATCGCCACCGTCGATTTGCCGCAGCCCCCCTTGTGATTGCCGATGGTGACGACGTGCGGGCCGGCGCCGCTTTGTTTACGCGATTTGCTACGCAACGCTCACTCCTCCCGCGGCATGGCGGTAACCCACGCCATGATATCCAACTGACCGGATTGTACTATTCAACAAATTTGTGACCGCCGTGAGATTGATTGTGACGAAAAGGCGGCGTGGCCGTAGGGTGGGCTAAGCGCGCCGATGGGCGCGCGTGCCCACGCGGAGTGAAAATAACCGGTGGGCACGGCCGCTCCGCGGCCTTAGCCCACCCTACAACAGCCCCCGCTTCGCCAAATTGCGCATCAGCGCGCCGGCGCCGAACCGCCAGGGCGGCGCGCGGTCGCAGGTGGTCACGACGTTAACCAAGGCGCCGAGCTTCTCCGAGGCGATCGTCACGACGTCGCCAAGGTGGTGGGTGAAGCCCTGGCCGGGCGCGTCGCGGTCTTTGACCGGGGCGAACATGGTGCCGAGGTAGAGCACCGCGCCATCGGGATATTGATGATGCGACCCGATCATTTGCCGGACGAGATCGGCAGGATCGCGGCTGATGCGCGCCATCGCGCTTGAGCCGTCGAGGCGAAAGCCGTCGTCGCCCTCGACCGTCAGCCGCACCTCGGCACGGCGCACATCGTCGAGGCCGAAGGTCGAATCGAACAAACGCACGAACGGGCCGATCGCCGCCGAGGCGTTGTTGTCCTTCGATTTGCCGAGCAGCAGCGCCGAGCGGCCTTCGAGGTCGCGCAGGTTCACGTCGTTGCCGAGCGTGGCGCCGACGATCGCGCCGGTGGAATTGATCACCAGCACGATCTCGGGCTCCGGGTTGTTCCAGGTCGATTGCGCGAGGATGCCGATCGACGCGCCGGTGCCGACCGCGGCCATGGGCGGCGCCTTGGTGAAGATCTCCGCGTCGGGCCCGATGCCCACTTCGAGGTATTGGGACCACAAGCCTTTTGTTTGCAGCAGCCGCTTCAATTCGGCCGCCTGCGGCGAGCCCGGCTTGAGGCCGGCGACCGCCCCGCCCAGCGCGCCTTCGACTTCGGCGCGCACCGCCGCCGCCTTCTCGGGCGCGCCGCGCGCCTGCTCCTCGATCACGCGCTCGAGCAGCGACTGGGCGAAGGTGACGCCCGCCGCCTTGATCGCCTGCAGATCGATCGGCGCGATGAGCCACGGCTTTGTCTGGTCGCGACCCTCCTCCGGCGTGTTGGCGAGTACGTCGGCGAGCGTGCCGATGCGCCGGCCTTCCGCCGCCGCGACGGCCGCCGCCGGGTCACGCGCCTCGGCGAGGTCGCGCACGGTCGGGAACGCGCGGGTGAGGTCGTAAAGACCGTCGGCGCGCACGACGACCACGGCGGGGCCCTCCACCTGCGGAAGCCAGGCGCGGCCGACCAGCGTGCCGGCGGTGCCGTCCGCCGGCAATGTGGCGGCGGGATCAAGACGAAAGCTCGACATGGTTCCTGCTTGTTTTCGTTTGGATTGCGCCAGTTTGTGTGCAGGGGGCGCGCATGTAAACCGGTGGACGGGAAAATATCCCAAATGGTAGGCTGACCGATAACAAGTACTGGAGGCGGACCTCCGATCATCCCATGCATTGATACAGCGATCGAACCAAAAGTTCACCTCATACAAGTTCAAGCCAGGGGAGAGACAAAATGCGAATGTGGAAATTCATTTTGGCCCTCGCAGCGACGATCACGGCAGGCACGCCCGCCTACTCCTGGGACCCCCAGGGGCATAAACTGGTCGGAGCGATCGCCGATCAGATGCTCAATCCCAACGCGAGGCAGCAGGTGGCCCAAATTTTAGGGTATTCGCTGCAAGTGGCGGCACCATGGCCCGACTGCGTGCGCAGCATCGTAAAAGAGGACAATGGCAAATTCGATTATTTGCCGTCTCCTTTTCATCCTGAATATCGGGTCCCTTGCCTGTTGTTCGAGGGAAAAGTCGAACTCGCCCGCATGGAAGATTATGCCAAGCGAAACTGGGTCAATTGCGTCAATTCCGTCCCCCCGGTGGCCCGCCAATGCCATGCGGACTACCACTTCGCCGACGTGCCGATTCAAAGGGACGGCTATGACCGCAGGTACGCCGGAACAAGCGAATATGACGTCGTCAGCGCGATCAATGCCGCCATTGCGGTGCTGCAAAATCAGCCGGCGCCGTCACCGTTCTCGATCAAAGACAAGAAAGAGGCGCTATTTTTGCTCGCCCACTTTGTCGGCGATATTCACCAGCCCCTCCACGTCGGGGCGGTTTATCTCGACGGCAATGGCAATCTCGTGGATCCGCCCGATCCCACCCCCGATGCGAACACGGCGACCTTTGGCGGCAACTCGATACAGGACGGAGACACCAATCTTCATTCTGACTGGGATCAGATTACGGAGACATGGGGACCGCCTCCCGATGCGGCGATGCTGGCTGACGCTGCAAACGTTCCGGCAACGCCCGACCCGATCGACGGTTGGGCGGCGATTTGGGCGAGCGATACCGTTATGCAGGCGCGTGGCGCGTTTAACGGACTTAAGTTTACCGGTCCAAGCGGTCATTGGACCGTTAAATTCCCCGATAGTTATGACATCACCGCCCAGACCATAAAGCGCAAGCAGCTCGCCAAGGCCGGCGCTCGACTGGCCCAGCTGCTCAATAAGATCTGGCCGTAGGGCGCAATAGCGCAGCGTATTGCGCCGCGTCACAAAAAGACGGCGCATTACGGCGCTGCGCGCCTAATGCGCCCTACAAATCAAACTGGCACGTCGCCGATGACGGTGGTGCGGTACATCAGGCGCCGCTCGGGGAGCTGATAGTCGCAGATGGCGAGGTGCATCGAGGTGGCGTTGTCCCACATGAGGAGGTCGCCGACCTGCCATTTGTGCCGGTACTGGAACTCCGGACGGATGCAGTGGGCGTGCAGTTCCGAAATCAACGGGCGCGCCTCGTCATCCGGCATCCCCTCGATGCCGATGCATTCGCCCTCCGTCACGTAGAGGGCCTTGCGGCCGGTCCCGGGATGGGTGCGCACGATCGGGTGCGCCACGTCGGGGGTCGCGTCGAGCTGCGCCCTGGTGAGCTTCGGGCGCGGGCTGTTCTCGATGCGCTTGCGCTCGGAATAGCGGTGAATCGCCTTGCGGCCGGCGAGCGTGCGCTTCATGCCGTCGGGAAGCGCCTCGTAGGCGGCGATCGCGTTGGTGAAGATCGTGTCGCCGATCGCCTGCCCGTCGCGCACCGGCACCTCCTTGGCATGCAGCAGCGAACAGCGGCTCGGGCGCTGCAAATAGGACGTGTCGGTGTGCCAAGTCAGCCCGGCGTCGGCGAGCCCGATCAGCTCGCCGTTCTCGTCGCGGACGTTGGAGATGCGCAGGATCTCGGGGTGATCCGGCAGCAGGTATTTCCTGACGATGTGAATCTCGAGCTCGCCGAACCGGCGACTGAACTCGATGTGGCGTGCGTTCGACAACGCCTGGCCGCGGAACACGACTACGATGTTGTCATGGAACGCCGCCTCGATCTCGCGGAACTGGCGCTCGTCCATGCCGCGGGAAAGATCGAAGTCGATCTCCGCCCCCAGCGCGGCGCCGCTTTTCTTGACCGATAGACCCATGGCTTCCCTCGTTTCGTGACGGGAGATTAGCAGATTGTAGGGTCGCATTAGCGGCCGATGGGCCGCGTAATGCGCCGTCGGGCCGCAAGGCGGCGCAATACGGCCTTCGGCCTATTGCGCCCTACGACGGCGGAACCCGCGGCGCCACCTGTGCGTTGGCTTACTCAAACCTGTGCGGCCCGCGAGGGGATGGTCCATGGCGAAAAGGCGCATCGGGATTCTGACCGGCGGCGGCGACGTGCCCGGCCTCAATGCGGTGATCAAGAGCGTCACCTACCGCGGCAGCGAGGACGATTTCGAGGTCATCGGGTTCCGGCGCGGCTGGGAAGGGCTCACCAACGTCAACCTCGACGACCCGGCGAGCCGGGCGCACTACGTCATCCCGCTCAACCGCGCCAACACGCGCACCATCGACCGGCGTGGCGGGACGGTGCTGCATTCGAGCCGCACCAACCCGGCGAAAATGCGCAAGCTGCCGCCGCACCTCGCCGGCACGGATTTCCCCGCTTCCGGCAACGGCAAGAGCGGCGCCATCGCCAACACCTGGGACGTCTCCAAACAAGTTATCGCCAACCTGTCGGCGCTCGGCATCGACCACCTCATCGCCATCGGCGGCGACGACACGCTCAGCTACGCCGCCAGGCTCGACGCGCTCGGCGTGAAGATCATCGCTATCCCGAAGACGATGGACAACGACGTGCGCAACACCGAGTATTGCATCGGCTTCTCGACCGCGATCACCCGCGCGAGCGACGCGATCCAGCGCCAGCGCACCACGGTCGGCTCGCACGAGCGCATCGGCATTTTCCGCGTGTTCGGGCGGGACGCGGGATTTACCTCGCTCTACACCGCCTACGCCGCCTCGATCCGCTGCCTGATCCCGGAATTTAAGGTCAACCTCGACCGGCTGATCCGGCTGCTGGTCGAGGACAAGCGCACCAATCCCAGCAACTACGCGCTCATCGTGCTGAGCGAAGGCGCGCAATGGGAAGGTTTCGAAGTGCGCCAATACGGCGAGGCGGACGCCTTTGGCCATCGCAAGAAGGCGAACGTCGCCGAGGTGCTCGCCGATGAGATCAAACGCCAGGCGGACGAGGAGACGATCGTCTCCGACCTCACCTACGACCTGCGCTCGGGCGATCCCGACTTCATCGACAAGCTCGTCGCGCTCACCTTCGGCAACATGGCCTATGACGCAATTTTGGAAGGCAAGAGCGGCCTGATGTCGGCGCTGGTCGAGGGCCGCTACGACCTCGTGCCGATTCCCGACCCCAAGCTCGGCCCGCGCAAGGTCGACGTCGCCTCGACCTACAACACCGAGCGCTTCCGCCCGATCTATGCCCACAAACGCGGCCTGCCGATATTCCTCAATAGGGCGTCGTAACGTCGTAGGATGGGTTGAGGCCGCGCGCTTGCGCGGACGAAACCCATCGACGGGTTTCGCTCCGCTCAACCCATCCTACAGGCCGCTTGCCCATCCCGCTAAGCTCCCGCATCCTCCCGCCGTTATCAGCGGGGGCTGGGCGTTGGGCATCATCAATCGGTTTCGCCATGCGGTGACGGCCGCGGTGCTGGCGTGCCTGCCCCTCGCCGGCGCGCATGCCGCGTGCTCGTCCACAAGCGAGGCGCCGCTCGTTCCCACCGATACGGCGCGCTGCGCGCAGCTCGAGAAGCTGGTGCGCGGCCCGAAGGCGCAGCTCGACCAGTACGAACGGTATCTCGCCGAATATCTGGCCAAACTCTGCCACCGCGACGTCGCGGCCGGATGGAAGCCCGACAAGCGTATGCGCGATACCGGCCCCTACGTGGCAACGCTCCGCGACGGAAAATGGAGCGCGCGCTACTACGGCACGCATCCGGCGGTGTTCGTCTGGTACTCGCGCGACATGTTCCAGTGGCTCAAGAAAAACCGCCGCAGCGAGCATCCGCGGGCGGCGGGCGAGCCGGTGCCGGACGGCGCCATGATGGTGAAGGAAATGTTTGTCCCGCCGGCGAGCGCCTGTGCGGAGGTCACCGATTGGAAGCATCTCAGGCCGACGAAGGGCATCGCCTTGATGGTGCGCGACCGCGCGGCGTCCTACGACGGCTGGTTCTGGGGCTGGTTCAACTGGACCCGAGCGCGCGAAAATTTCGACGCCTGGAAACCCGACTGGCCGGCGGACGTGACGCATCCGAAGAACGGATTGCCCGATATGGGCTTCGGCCAATATTGCATCAACTGCCACGCCTCGGCGAAGGATTACACGTTCGCCTCGCTGCGCAACATCGCGGGGGAGCCGGGCAATCCGCTGCTGTTTCTCAGCCACGATTCTTTTCTCGAGCCCGACGTGCCCGATCAGCATGCGGCGGTCGCGAATGCGGGCACGACGCCGCCCGCCGTGGAGACGAAGTACGACGAGGCCTTTGTCAACACTTATGCGGGAGCGGAAAAAAACATCGGCACGATCCCGTCGCGCAAAGAACTCGCGATGCCGTCGGAAACCTACGACAATGTCTGGATGCCGAGCGCCGGGCCGAAACCGGCGAGCCAGTTTCTGACCTCGGATCAGTGCATCGGGTGCCACGATGCGCGCGGCACCGGATTGCAATACGACATGACCGAGCCGGGACCCGGCGAAAAGCTCATCAACATCTCGCCATATGCGACGTGGCGCGGTTCGCCCATGGGGCTGTCCGGTCGCGACCCGGTCTTTTACGCGCAGCTCGCAAGCGAAACCGGGACGTTCCATCGCGGCTCCGCCGAAAAGGTCGAGGACGCCTGCCTCGGCTGCCACGGCATCGGCGGGCAGCGCCAGTTCGCGATCGACCGCTTCGCCGAGCGCAAACAATGCGAGCCTTTCGCGCGCGCGCAAGTGAACGCGGATCCGGTCGATCCGCAGGCGCGGCGGTCGCACACCGCGGCCTACGGCGCGCTCGCGCGCGACGGCATCACCTGCAACGCCTGTCATCAGATGACGCTGGGCGAGGCGGCGCGCGCGCAGCACGCCGGCGATCCGCAAAACGCCTGCATCGCCGAGCGCCAGGCGTTCCTCACGCCGGAGCTCAAGGGCTTTGCCCGCACCTTCACCGGCAGCTTCTTTTTGGACGCGCCTTCGGTCCTTTACGGCCCATTCGCAAATCCGAAGCCGGCTTCGATGCGGAACGCAATCGGGATCACGCCCAAGCACAACGCGAACATCCGCAGCTCCGAGGTGTGCGGCTCCTGCCACGTCGTGCACCTGCCGGTGCTTCATCGCGACAAGGCGGTCGGCTCTGCCTATGAGCAGACGACCTACGCGGAATGGGCGTTCAGCGACTACCGCACCGGCACGACTCCGGACGGCGATCTACCGGGCGGCGCCGGCGCGCGGGCGCAAACCTGCCAGGATTGCCACATGCCCAACCGCGGCGCGGACGGACGGCTGTTGCGCAGCAAGATCGCCGGCATCCAGGAATACGGCATTTTTCCCCAGGCCGAGCACACGCTGGCGGCCGAGGACATCGACCTTGAGCCGCGCACCGGATTTGCCCGTCATACGCTCGTCGGGCTCAATTTGTTTCTCACCAGGATGGCGCAGCAGTTTCCCGACATACTCGGCATCCGCACCGAGTCCCCGATGCTCAGCAAGGCGGGCGTCGATCCGCACGAGACCGCAGCGCGGGCGATCGTCGATCAGGCGCAGAACCGCACCGCCGATGTGAAGGTCGAGGTGAGCACCGAAGGCGAAATGCTCCGCGCCCGGGTAACGGTCGTCAACAAGACCGGGCACAAATTCCCGAGCGGGGTCGGGTTCCGCCGCGCATTCCTGGAATTTCGCGTGCTCGACGCGAAGGGAGAGACGCTATGGGCCTCCGGCCGCACCAACAAATCGGGGGTGATCGTTGACGAGCACGGGAACAGGATCAAGGGCGAGCTGTGGTGGAATGACGACTGCACGCAACGGGAGACGGCCGAATACCAGCCGCATTACGAGACGATCGATGAGGAAAATCAGGCGCAGATATACGAGGAGCTGGTGACGGCGCCGGTCGACGGAGGAGCATGCGGAAGCAACGCCGCCCCGGCCGGTCCGTTGACAACGAGCTTCCTGTCGCAATGCGCCAAGGTGAAGGACAACCGAATCCTGCCGCGGGGATTCCTGCCGCTGACGCAGCGCCAGAAAATCGCCGCGAAACTAGGCGCCGACGCGGCGCTCGCGACCGAGGCCGGTGCGCACGGCGTGCGCGGCGATCCGGACTACGGCGCGGGCGGCGCCGACACGCTCGAATACCGCGTGCCGCTCGGAAAGCTCATGGGCAGGCAAGCCGCCGTCGAGGCCACGCTCTATTATCAATCGACGCCGCCCTATTATTTGCAGGACCGCTTCTGCACGGCGAAGGGTCCGGACGCGGCGCGCCTTTACTTCACCGCGGGCAACCTCGACCTCACGGGCACGGCGGCGGAGAATTGGAAGCTCAAAGTATCTACCACCGGGCCGGTCGCCCTGGCGCCAGACCCGGCGCGATGAGCACAACGCGCATCGACCTTCGTCCCCCGCCGGTCTTGGCGATCGGCGTCGTCGGACATCGCGGCGCCGAAATTGAAGATGAGAACGCCAAGGCGGTGGCAGCCGCGCTCGACAGTTTGCTGCGCGAGATCGATGCGCTGTTCCGGAACATCGTCGCCGCCGAACGGCCGTTCTTTGCCGATGCGGAGCCGCTTGTGCGGGTCGTCGGCACCGCCGCCGAGGGGAGCGAGTTGCAGGCGGCGCGCGGCCTAGGCGCCGAGATCGCTTGCGTCCTGCCGTTCGCGCGTGATGAATACGAACAGGATTTTTCCGCGCCCGCCGCGCGCGACCTCGCCCGGACGATCGTAAGCACGGCGCAGTCGGTTTTCGTGCTGCCGGGTCAGCGCGACGAAGGCGCCCGCGCCTATGAACGCGCCAACAACGTCGTGCTTGCGAATATCGATTTGCTGCTCGCGGTGTGGAACGGCGCGCGCTCCGACGGCCGCGCGGGCACCGGCGACGTCGTGCAGGCGGCGGTCTCGTTCGGGATTCCGGTGATCGTAATCCCCGTTCTTTCCCCTCCCCCGGCTGCGGGGGAGCCTAGCATGGCGACGCGCGCGCCGCCAAAACTTCTGCTCAGCCCCGGCGACGATCAGCTCGAACATCCGATTGCAAGCGATCTGACCGGCGCGCCGCTCGAAGCTTTGCCGCGATTGCTGCGCGAGATCGTGGCGCCGCCGGCCGGCACCGACAAGCGCAAAGGCCTCGCCGACCTCTACGGCGAACAACCGGGTCGGCAGCCGCGCCGGTTCGAGTATCCGCTGCTGCTCAAAATGTTTGCTGTCGACCGTGTGCGGGCGCGCGGTGTCGCCGCGCAATCGCAGGAAACGAGCGAGCCCGCGCCGGCCCCGGCGCTCGCCGAGCTGTGGCTGCGCACTCAGGTGATTGACAGCTTCAGCGTCCACTACGGGAGCCTGTTCCGCTCGAGCAACGCCAGCGCCTTTCTGCTCATCATCTTCGCGGCGCTGTTTTCCGCCACGCTGATGATCCTGTTCAACGTGTTCGGCATCTGGATCTTCGGCCAGATGCTGGTGACCGGCCTTGTCCTCATCGACGCGGCGATCGGCGCCAAGCGCCGCTGGCACCAGCGCTGGCTCGATTATCGTCTGCTCGCCGAACGGCTGCGCTGTCTGCGATTTCTTCACCCGCTCGGGCTCGGCCTCGACCGCGCGACCGGGCTGGCGTGGCGGCCGAAGCAGTCGTGGGTGGAATGGTACGTGCGGCGGAGCGAACGCGCGTTGGGTCCGCCGTCGGGTGAGATGCGGCCGGAGCACGTCGCGGGCGCGGCGCGCCGGCTCGCCGACGTCGAGATTGCCGGGCAGATCGATTATCACCGCCGCGCGTTTCGCCAGTTTGGACTGCTGGAGCAGCGCCTCGCCGGCGTGGCACGCTGGGCGCTATGGGCAACCACCGCCGTGGCGGCACTGCTGGGCATCGTCGCGCTCGTCGAATGGCCGCTCGACCCTTGGCGGCCGCTGGCTTCGCTGCTGCTGTTTGCGCTTCCCGCCGTGACCAGCGCGTTCGCCGGCGTACGCGCCGAGGCCGATCTGGTGCGGCTTGCCGAACGCTCCGCCGCGGCGGCGGTGGCGCTCGCGCGGCTGCGCCGCGTCATCGGTGCCGCCGCGCCCACCTACGACCGCATCGCGGTCGCCGCCATGCGCGCTGCCGCGATCATGGCGGCGGAACTCTCCGACTGGCGTTTCGTGCTGGAGCGCCGCCGCGCGCGGGCAAGGCGGCCGGCGTTGGGGGGACGTAGGGCGCAATAGCGACCGTAGGGTGGGCTAACTAAGCGCGCCGATGGGCGCGCGTGCCCACGCGAAATATTTTGTTTGTCGGGAGAAGAATGCGTGGGCACGTCGCCGCCGCTTGCGCGCCGGCTCCTTAGCCCACCCTACGGACTGGTCACTGTTTACTGATCCGCTGCATCTGCAGCTGCGCGAGGAACGGCACCAGCGGGTGCGCGCCCATTTTCACCATTGTCGGCAGGTCGAGCTTGATCAGCGCCTCGCGCTGATCGGGCGAAAGCCGGTAGCGGTCGGCGAAGGCGGACGCGTCGGCGAGAAATTGCATGCGCATCTCGGCGTCATGGGCAAGCCCATGCAGCGCCGACGTCAACTCGACGAGTTCCGGCCTGATCGCCGGATAATGGGCGGCGTGCTCCTCGTCGGTCTCCGCCGAGCCACCGGTCCAGGCGAGCGAGGCGTAGTTGTGATGCCAGCTCGGATCGAGCGAGACCACGTCGGGCTTGCGCTCGCCGAGCGCGCCGGCGGCGCAGGCCCAGCAGCGCAGCTCGATGTTGCCGGTGTCGTCAAGCTCCGCTTCGTCGTAACCGATGAGCGACTTGAGATTCCCCTGCGCGAGTTTCTCGAGCGCGCGCTTGTCCCAGTCGAGCTCGGGATTGGAATAGCGGTCGGTGCCGGGAAAATGCGACATGCCGCCGCTCGCGAGAATGATTGTTTTCAGGCCGAGGGCGGTCACGGTGCGCGCCACCGCCTGGCCGAAGGCGTAGCAGCGCTCCATGGTGGGCTGCGGCGGCAGATAGGCGTTGACGTAGATCGGCAGCACCGGCCCGGTGTGGCCGAGGTGGGTGAGCGGAATGCCGATGGCGTAATCGATCTTCGCCGTGGAGGTGAAAGCGGGATCGAAATTCTGCCGATAAAGCTGGCGCACCAGCTCGAACGCGGTCTCGCTCGGAATTTCCCAGTGAAACTTGCGGCCGGCGAATTCGCCATGCGCCTCGCCGCCCACGTGGACCGTGAACGGCGGCGCCGTCGTATGAAAAAACTGCTCGGCGTGGTCGTTGGAAAAGATGATCCACAGCTCGGGCTCGAGCGCGCGCAGGCGGCGCCCGATGTCGGCGGCGACTTCGCGCACGTGCGCGACCACCGCCTTGTCCTCGGTGTCCGGCATGGTGAAGAACTGGGGCGCGTGCGGCAGCATGGCGCCGCCGATCACCGAGGAGATCATGACCGCTCTCCGCCTTTGTTTGTGCGGAAAGATAGCAGTTTTAAACGCGAATGGCGAATGGCGAGTAGGAAGTGCGACTATTCGCTATTCGCTACTCGCTATTCGCCAACGTCACGCCGCGCGCGCTTGCGGCCGCGGCGCGCGGGCGGTGAGCGTGCTGTCGATCTCCTCGATGGTACGGCCACGCGTTTCGAAACCGATGAACCAGATCGCCGCCGCGCCCAGCACGAACCAGAAGGCGAAGTAGTTCATCGCCGGGATGAGCGCGTCGAGAGTCGCTTGCGGGCTAACATAGTTCGCCGATCCGGCGATGACCGCGAGCCCCGCCGGGCCGATGAACTTGCCGAGATTGCCGACGCCGTAGCCGAAGCCCATGCCGCTGGTGCGCAACTTCGCCGGCCATACCTCGGCCATGTAGGGGCCGACGATGGCGTAGTTGCCGCTGCCGAAGAAGCCGCTCAGCAGCACCATCACGTAGAACATGGATACCGAGCCGATGTGGACATCGGCCAGATAGCCGCACAGCGAGGTCGCCGCGGCCGCGGCGAGGCAGGACAGCACGACCGAGGGGCGCCGGCCCATGGCGTCCGACGTCCACGCGCAGAACAAGCGTCCGAAGATCCCGGCAAGGCCGAACCAGATCACCAGGAAGGACGCCTCGGCCGGAGTGATCTTGAGAACGAGCACGAGCAAGGTCGTAAGCCACAGGGTCAGTCCGACGCTGCCGGTCTGGGTGAGGCCGGTGAGACAGGAGACCACCAGGCTGCGCGGATATTTGAACAGCTCGTGCCATGGCACGCGCTCGACCGCCGGAGCCACTGGCGGCAGGTCGATCGCCTTCGGGTCGACTTGCAGCGCCCAGGCGAGGGATTTGCGCGCCTCGTCGAGCCGGCCCTTGCCGATGAGCCAGTGCGGCGACTCCGGCACCCACGCGCGGATGAGGAGAGTGAGCGCGGCCGGCAACAGCCCCACCGCGAACAGACCGCGCCAGCCGATATAGTGCTCGAGGTACGCCCCGGTGAGCGCGCCCAGCAACGAGAGGCGTGCTGCTCGCCTGTTTAGCGGAATCCCAACGGGACGCTCGGGCGATAGCCCGGAGGCGGGCTGAGGCTCATGAGCGTGTCCTCGCCGTGCGTCTTGTAGAGCGTAGCGAACTCGTCGGAGAGCTCGTAACAGAAGTAGACTTTGTGCTCCTGGAGCTCCCAGTTGGCGCCGGATTCACCGCACGTTTTTGCTTCGATGGCGAACGGCTTATGCCAGTTATATTTGCCGGCGTGAGCGGTAACCCTCTCCAACATGCCGGCCGCGCGAAACGCTTGTTCGAAAATGTCGAGCGACCCTTCCGCCTTGCCGTAGGCGAACGGGTATTTCACCTGCGCCTGTCCGGGGGCGACCAGGTAGGGCGCGAGCGCCTTGTTCCACGACCACGAAGCGTTGCTATAGTCGCCCTGGCAGGTGCCGCGCCGATCCTCCGGCAGATTGACTTCGTTGGCCAGATCGTCGAACGCATCCGGATCCGAGCCCACCATCAAACAGATAATGTTGTAGGCGCGCTGCAGGTCGAGGCCGTGCGCGTCGTAAAACACCACCGGCTCGCCGCTTTCGCGGCTGCGGCGATCGATGATCATCCAGCTCTTCGCCGCGTTGACCAGGACCCGATGGGTGAACTCGGTCTTCATGTCGAGGATCGCGACCGTCGCGAAGGCGTCCGCCGCGTCCTCCTCGCGACCGAGCACCGGCAGCCCGAGATCGGCGATCAAGCCGTGCGCCATCTCATGCAGCACGGCGAATAACGAATTGCCGAGCACGAACTCGGTTGTCGCTTTGATTTTCTCCGGCGGCACGCCCTTGACGCGCGGATGGGTCGAAATGGCCTTGACCGCCAGCGCCAGCCGCTCTTCGCAATCGGCCGAGTCGGGGGGCGGCCCAGCCCAAAGCGCTCCGCCGGCCATCGTGACGAGGACCGCCGCCGCCGCCCACGACCACGGGCGGCGCAAACCGGCCATAACGCTTGATAGCGAGCCTTGCATGGCACTCTCCCGAGCGTCGCGCGCCGTGGCGTCCCTATTGACGGATCAGGCCCGGCAGACCCCGTATCCTGCTGCTTGTACCAAAGGACAATAGAGCAGATGCCTATTTTTCAGACAGGGTGCCATTCCCAACTGTCAAGGAGGACCCCCGATGATGACTCGTATACTCGCCCTTGCGGGCCTCGCGGCCGCACTGAGTGTCACGGCCTTGCCCGTCACCCAGTCTGCCGCGGCGCAGAAGCCCTACGCGCAATGCATGACCGACGACGGATACGGCCGGTTCCGGCCGTGCAGCGCGCTCTATAAGCGCGAGCACCCGGGTTGGCGCGGTAGCGACCAGTGCATGACCGATGACGGTTACGGCCGGTACCGCCCGTGTGACGCGGGCTACAAGCAGAAGCACCAGAAGTAACGCGTTCAGACGAACACGGGGTGGGCGCGAGCACCGTGCCCACCCCATGATCCGCTTCAAGAAAAAATAACGATCAGCGGGAACCGGCGCGACGGCTGAACGCTTACCGCTAATTGAGAAGCCGGACGAGGACAGCGGACCCGCCTCGCCGGGCTAGCAACCGTCGTAGGTCCCCACGCCCATGGCGCAAGCAGCTGCGGCCCGCACCCGCGCCAAACGTATCGCCGCGCCCGCCAAGACGACGGTCACGCTGCGCGTGAACGGCGCGGACCGCAAGCTTGCGGTCGCGCCCTGGACCACGTTGCTCGATGCGTTGCGCGTCTACCTCGACCTCACCGGCACCAAGAAAGGCTGCGACCACGGCCAGTGCGGCGCCTGCACGGTCCTGATCGGCGGTCGCCGCGTGCTTTCCTGCCTCACTTTGGCGGTGATGGCGGACGGCGCCGAAATCACCACCATCGAGGGCCTCGCGCGCGACGGCAAGCTGCACCCGCTGCAACAGGCATTCATCGATCATGACGCGTTCCAGTGCGGCTACTGCACGCCCGGACAGATCTGCTCGGCCGTCGGCCTGATCAACGAAGGCAAGACACGCTCGCCCGACGAAATCCGCGAATTGATGAGTGGCAACATTTGCCGCTGCGGCGCCTACACGGCGATCCTGGCGGCGATCGAAGAAGTCATGGCGAACGGCAGCGCGCGCTCCGGGAACGCGGGACGATGAATAATTTCGAATACGCCCGCGCTACCGACATCGCCGACGCGGTGCGCCGGATCGCGGCCGACGCGAACGCGCGCTTCGTCGCCGGCGGGACCAATCTGGTCGACCTGATCAAAGAAGGCGTGGCGCGGCCGTCGCGGTTGATCGACATCACCCACCTGCCGCTCGACCGCGTCGAGGACACTGCCGACGGCGGTTTGCGCATCGGCGCGCTGGTGCGCAACAGCGACCTCGCCTGGCACCCGCGGATCGAGGCGCGCTATCCGCTGCTGGCGAGCGCCCTCCTCGCCGGAGCGTCGGCGCAATTGCGCAACATGGCGACGACCGGCGGGAACCTGTTGCAGCGGACCCGCTGTTTTTATTTCTACGACACCACGACGCCGTGCAACAAACGCGAGCCGGGCAGCGGCTGCTCCGCGCGCGACGGCGTCAACCGCATGCACGCGATCCTCGGCGCGAGCGAGCACTGCATCGCGGTGCATCCCTCCGACATGTGCGTCGCGCTTGCCGCGCTCGATGCCCGGGTGCTGGCGACCGGACCGGACGGCGAGCGCAGCATCCCGTTTGCCGAGTTCCACCGCCTGCCGGGCGATCGGCCCGACGTCGACACGACGCTGCGGCAAGATGAGATCATCACCGCGGTCGAGTTGCCGGCGAAGGGCTTCGCCGGCAACTACAGCTATCTGAAAATCCGCGACCGGCTGTCGTATGCGTTCGCACTGGTGTCGGTCGCCGCCGCGCTCGAGCTCGACGGCGGCACCGTCAAGGAGGCGCGGCTGGCGCTGGGCGGCGTCGCCCATAAGCCGTGGCGCAACCGCGCGGCCGAGGATGCGCTCGCTGGCGCCCCGGCGACGCGCGAAAGTTTTGCGCGCGCCGCCGACGCGGTGCTGCGCGAGGCGCGCGGCTACGGTCACAACAATTTTAAGATCGAACTCGCGCGCCGCGCGATCGTGCGCGCGCTCACGCAAGCCGCGGCCGGTACGCCCCAGTCGCAAGCGGACAAACGCATCAGGTGAGAGCACCGTGACCGCGACCAGCACACTCGGTAAGCCGACTTCGCGCGTTGACGGACGCGCCAAGGTCACGGGCGCCGCCAAATACGCCGCCGAATACAACGTGCCGGAGCTGGCGCACGGCTTCGTCGTCACCTCGGCGATCGCCAAGGGCCGCATCGCGCGCATCGATATGGCGGACGCGCTCGCACTCGACGGCGTCATCGCCGTGCTCACCCACGCCAACCGCCCGAAAATGGCGGCGTCGCACGAAAAATACTGCGACGACATCGCGCCCGCCGGCAAGCCATTCCGCCCGCTCTATGACGATCGCATCTGCTTCAGCTTCCAGCCGGTCGCGCTGGTGGTGGCGGAAGAGCCGGAGATCGCGCGTTTCGCGGCCTCGCTGCTGCGCATCGAATATCAACAAGAGCCGCATGAAACCGATTTCGAAAAGCAGCGCGGCCACGCCTTCATCGCCAAGGGTGACGGCGAGACCCATTCACACAAGCGCGGCAAGGCCGGAAAGGCATTCGCCGATGCGCCGCTGAAGGTCGACGTCGAATACCGCATGGCGGTCGAGCATCACAATCCGATGGAGATGTTCGGAGCGACCGCGGTGTGGGAGGGCGACGGCCGCATCACCGTCTACGACAAGACGCAAGGGCCGGTGAACGCCCGCAACTATGTCGCCAACATATTCGGGATGGAGCCCGACGAGGTGCGCGTG